>Ga0315279_10000038_pt1 | contig 287203 bp, 309 predicted proteins | sample YL17G06_20_MG_FD_203694 | JGI IMG/M metagenome (GOLD analysis project Ga0315279, IMG submission 203694) | Sediment microbial communities from Yellowstone Lake, YNP, Wyoming, USA - YL17G06_20 | ecosystem: Environmental > Aquatic > Freshwater > Lake > Sediment | place: USA: Wyoming | collected...
CCGCATTGGCTCCGATGAGACTTGCCCATTCCAGAGGCAAAAAAATTCTTGTTTTTGTCGATGAGACCAGACCCCGCTTGCAGGGAGCGTTAACCGCATGGGAGCTGCAAAACGAAGGCATACCCTATGTAGTGATTGTGGATAATGCGGCTGGCTTCTATATGCAGAGGAAAGAGATAGATATTTGCATCGTCGGAGCAGACAGAGTTGCTGTGAGGAGTGGCTATTTTGCAAACAAGATTGGGACATATGAGAAAGCAATCCTCGCAAAAGAGAACGGCATCCCCTTCTATGTTGCCGCCCCGCGGAGCTCGTTTGACTTCACAGCCAGAAAAAACATTCCAGTTGAGGAGAGAAGTGAAGATGAAGTCCTCTCCATTGCCGGAAAGAGGATTTTCGCAAGGGGGAGCAGGGCGAGGAACCCCGCATTTGACATCACGCCGCTCAAATATGTGAGAGCTGTGATAACTGAGAAGGGTGTTTTCAAGCCAAGCGAGTTGCGTTAGCATGGTTGAGGCGTACAAAGGAGTCAAATTTCAAATTGAGAAGAATGCTGTAGAAAAAAGAACAGCAGCAGATGACTCCAACAAGGAGATTATTGGCGGGATGATTTCCTGCGCAAAAACCCTGAGCGAGCGTGGCTTGACTCCTGGCACAGCAGGCAATATAAGCGCAAGGACAGGAAAGGGGATGCTGATTAAAGCAACTGCGTGCGAGATGGGAAACCTGAAGCCAGACGATTTTACACTTGTGAAAGAGTTTGATTTTGAGGATTTCAGACTGAAAAAAGCAGTAGGCCTCAGACTCCCTTCCTCTGAAACCCCGATGCATTGCCTAATTTATGAAAGGAGAAAAGATGTGAACTCAGTAATCCATGTGCACGGTGAAGTATTTTTGAGAAAAGAAGTTTGCGAGAGATTTGGAATCAACTCAACCGCTGTTGAACTTCCATACGGAAGCAGGGAGTCTGCAGAGGCAGCGGTTGAAGCTCTTGGAAAAAACAAGGCTGCGGTTTTGAAGAATCACGGGCTTGTGAGCGTTGGAACAAGCACCAGAGAGGCTGCAGCGAATATTCTTAAAATGATGAAGAAGGTTAGCTCCTGATTTCCTGCATGTGTCTAATTCTTTTTTCGATAAGCTCCTTCGTCCCAATATCCTTTCTATAAGATAATTTGCCCTTAACAAATTTTACTGCACTCTCAGCAATTCTCTCTGCATTTTCAATGCTATCCGCAATCCCAACCAAACCAGCAGTTCTTGAGCTGCTTGTGTAAATCCTTCCATCAACTTCATTGACAGACGCATAATACAACACTGCGCCGCTTCCTTCAATCGCCTTTTCATCAATCTCAATCAGCTCATTCTTCTTCGGAGAAATTGGATACCCCTCCGGGACAAAATACTTGCATACTGTCGCCTTCCTGTAGAAGCTTGCATCCTTAAGATTTCCATCAACAATCCTCTCAAGTATATTAAGGAAATCGCTCTTGATTACTGAAAGGGTGTTCATCGCCTCGGGATCTCCTAGCCTTGCATTGAACTCAAGCAGCTTCACCCCTCCCTTCGTGACAATGAACCCTCCATATAAAAATCCCCTGTAATCCTCCCCAGTCTCCTTCCTATATGCCTCAACAGATGCTTTCATTATTGATAAACCCCCCTCATAATCGTCCTTCCTCAGGAAAGGCAAGATATAGCCAGAGTCAGAATAAGCTCCCATTCCTCCTGTGTTCGGACCTTGGTCGTTTGCAAATGCCCGCTTGTGGTCCTGCACCATAGGCGTTCCAATCACTCTCCTCCCGTCAACAAAAGCTTGGAGGGAGAACTCCTCCCCTTCGAGTCTCTCCTCTACAACAACTTTCCTTATATTCCCAACTCCTTTCTCAAGAATTTCCTTCGCATATTCCTTTGCCTCTTCTGAATCCTTGAGATGTTCCCCCATTATCCTAACTCCCTTCCCCCCAGTCAAACCAGCGGGCTTCACAACAACCGCTTTTCCAAGCGAATCTATGAAATCAGAAGCTTCCTTCGAATCACTAAAAACCCCGAATTCTGGCGAGCCCTTCACATTGTGTTTTCTGAGAAGCTCCCTTGCGAAACCTTTGTCAGTTTCCATCCTCGCTGCACTTTTCGTAGGGCTTGCGCATCTCACATCATGCTTCAAAAGTTCATCAACCACTCCTGCCTCAAGAGGCGCCTCAGGCCCCACAACCGCCAAGTCAATCTTCTTGGATGCGGCAAACTTTGCAACTGCTGCAGCATCATTAGTGTTGCCTATTAAAAATTCCCTGCACAGCTTTGCAATGCCTGGGTTCTTCGCTCCCATGAAGGCATACAACTCGCTTGAGCCATTGCTTCTTTTCACTGCTCTCGCAATTGCGTGCTCCCTCCCCCCGTTGCCAATAAGAAGAACCCTCTCCATGTTTCACCTCAAATCCCGAGTAACTCCCCTTCAAGTGGGGTAAATTATGAAGGTGTATCTATAAATGCTTCGCACATAAATTCCAGAGCTTCAGTATTTAAATAAAAGGAAAGGCATAATTTAGGCATGAATAAGGTGGAAAGAAAAGCTGAGCTGGAAAGAGAATTTGAGGAGACCCGCTTCTTCGACAAAGATGTGATGGAAAAGGAGGCGGAGATTACAGTTAGAAGGGGGAAGGAGGAGACCAAACAGTTCAAAGTTGACTTAGACAAACAGTGGAAAAGGGAAATCTGGGAGAGCCAGAAGAAATGCGGAAGTGAGAATGCCGTGAGGATAGACGTCTTCTCCCATGGGGGCAAACCCGAGTGCGTCACTGTCTTCGAAATAAAAGAGGGGAAGCTTTTCAAGAGTGAGTTCAACTCCTTGCTTGAGCCGGTTGCAGGAGGAACTTCGCCTGCTTCTCTCGTGGAGGAGCACAGGAGGAAGCTTGAAGAATTCATGAAGGGCGAGTTCTTCAAGCATGCAATGGGAATGAATGAAGAGTATGCCGTCAGAGTTCAGGAGACGGTTGCTGCTAGCTTTCAGGGGAATTATCATAGTAGGTCAATATACCTGCCAACAAAAATAGCTTCTGAGATGCAGCTGGAATACAAGATGTCGTGCAAATGGGAGGAGGGGAGAGATTCTGGGGGAGACTACTTGGTGATGATTCCACTGAAAACATCTGCGGTGCAAGTAAGACTTCAAAAAGGCACTAACTCCTTCTCTCTGGTAATACCCCAGAATATGCCGTTTATTGCCGGGCTGAAGCTTGGCGACTATGTGGAGTGGAGCAGAGAGGGCAATCTGCTTTCGCTGAGAAAAACCGAGGGGACGGGTGTGAATACTAGAAAAATAACAAAAATGAGTGGTACGAGTAGTAGCATAGCAGTGACTATACCAAAAGCAATGGCGGAGGAACTGAAGTTGGAGGCAGGAATGTATGGGCTCTGGACGTTTGACAAAGATGAGAATGGGAAGCCCAGATTCTGGCTCGAGCTGAGCAAGGATAATCCGCATATTGTGGCAATTAGTAGGAGTAGCAGGGAATACGCAGATGAATTCCGTGCATTAATACCACAAGGGATGGGTGAATGGCTCAAAGCACGGGATGAGGCAATCCTACAACCAAAGGATGATAGGCTTTACATAAGGAAAAAGCAATAGTTGTCATCTACTTGACAACAACCTTTCCTTAGGTATGGAAAATGTCACATCTCCCAGTACCTCTTCCTCTCCTTCACTTCCTCGCTGCTTTTCTTCTTCATCTCCTTAGCAATCTTCGCAGCTCCCGGGGTGGGATAATCCTCATTCAGGCACGCCATGCACAGGTTCTCCTTGCCAATTCCAATTGCATCAACCAAGCCCTCAATTGTCTGGTAACCCAGAGAATCAGCACCGAGAATCTTCCTTATCTCCTCAACATTTCCTTTGCACCTGAATGCAATTAGCTGCTCATGGTTTGATATATCTATACCGTAGAAGCACGGTGAGATTATTGGAGGGCATGTTATCCTCACATGAACTTCCCTTGCTCCTGCATCCTTGAGCAGCTTCACAAGCTTGTTTGTGGTTGTGCCTCTCACTATACTGTCATCTATAACAACAACTCTCTTTCCCCCAAGAACAGTTTTCAGCGGATTGAGCTTCTTTTTAATTGCCTCGTCCCTTATCCTCTGCTCCGGCATTATGAAAGTCCTCATGATATACCTGTTTTTTATCAGCCCCTCCTCAATTCTTATCCCGCTCTCTCTTGAGAACCCCTCAGCAGCAGGCCTTGATGTGTCCGGCACTGGCACCACCACATCTGCATTTGCTGGGTGGGATTTTGCAAGGTTTCTTCCAAGCCTCACCCTCGCTTCGTAAACGCTGCCAGCATCAAGAATGGAGTCTGGCCTTGAGAAGTATACATACTCAAACATACAATGCCTCTTACTGCTCCTTGCAACAAGCCTCCTCTCAACTCCTTTCTCAGTGACGAGAATCACCTCGCCTGGCTTCACCTGCTCAGTCAGCTCAACGTCATTTATGTCAAGCGCAACGCTCTCTGAGGCGAATATTACGCAGTCCTCATTCCTGCCGAAGCATAGCGGTCTGAAGCCGTGAGGATCCCTGAATGCAATGAGTTCTCCCCTCCCTGTCAAAACTACCTCGCAGTATGCGCCTTCCAACCTTTTCATAACTTTCGAGACTGCGAGAAAAATATCTTCTGTTTTGCCAAGTTCCTCTGCAAGGACTTTCAGGATTATCTCGCTGTCGCATTGTGAAAGCAGAGGAGTGCCATTCCTCGCTAGCTCATCCTTCAGAGCAACGAAGTTGACCAAATTGCCGTTGTGAGCAATAGCCAGTCCCTCCCTTGGGAAATCCACCTTGAAAGGCTGCGCATCCCTTAAAGAGGAGCTTCCGCAAGTTGGGTATCTCACGCTTCCAATTCCAACTATGCCTTTCAATGCAAGCAAATCATTCTCGGAAATCACTTCGGAGGTTAACCCCATGCCTTTCTTCAGGTGAATCATTTTTCCGTCAAATGTTGCAATGCCCGCGCTGTCCTGCCCCCTGTGCTGTATCGCTATCAAGCCATTGTAGACCGGCAGGGAAACTTCGTCCTTTCTGAATGAATAGACTCCAAACACTCCGCACGCTTCTCTTCCACCCATTAATTCACCTCGTCCATCCACAGAAAAAGAAAACTGCTTCCTCCCATATGCAGTATTGTTGAGATTAAGTATTTAAATAATTTGTTTTTTATGATAGTTAAATATTTAACTAATGAATATCAAAAAAATGTTGATGAAAATATTACCTCTTCTAATTGCATTGCTCATCCTCTCCTTTCTCTCTCTGGGAGCGAGTGTGTCCGAGGTAAACCTCTTTGTCTCTGACTATCTCGGGGAGAATGAAACCTTTACAAAGATTCCGTTCAACCTCTCAGATGGAGAGTATTATATAATCAATATAACCGAGCCATCATTCATACTGAGAATTCCCTGGAATGGAAGCACGGCCATGATTACTGACAGGGGAGAAATCAGGAACGCACTGCTCGGCTATTATGCGCTGCAAGGAGTCACATATGACAGCCTGAAACTTAACAAAACCTACTCCGATGAGTTGCTCTCCCTTCTCGATTCTTATAACCAAACACGCCTGAAAGAAGATGAATGCAAGAGGTATATAGGAATTGACCGATTTGAATGCATTGACCTGGATACATGCTGGAGGGCCTGTTATACCCCAGTGTGCCAGCAGCTGAAGATAGGGGCTGGCAGACCATTTCTTGAGTTCATATGGGCGTTCTCCAACTCAAGCTCTTACATTGACTCAAACTATTCCGCATTTGATGAAAAGCTGAGTTCCCTCTCGGAATTCAGCAGCCTGGAGCAGATTGACGAGCTTATACTGCTAATAGATAACATGAAAAACAACTCAGTGGGAATAAACAGCAATGACCTTCTCAACCCTGCTGTCCTGGGCTTCTGCCATTTGGTGGATTACAACCTCACTTACCTAACTCAGGCAGAAATAAAGCTTCTCACAACGCGCGATACCCTGCTTCCCCTCCTTACTCTGAATGACACGGCAGAAGACATATACGCCAATACAATTGCTCGGCTCTCGCTAAAAGCCCAGTTGAAGATAGACAGGCTCTGCCTGGCTTTCATCTCAAACAACTCAAAGGAGTTCTCCTCCATCAAAGCAAACTTCTCCAGCCTCAATACTTCTGGGATGAGGAAGAAGCTGGATGAACTTAAAGACTCCATGGAATTAAGAGGATGCAATGAAATGAACGAATCAGGGATACAGGCTGCTCAGCTGCACTACTCAAACCTCTCCCAGCAGGTGAGAGCATACGGGGAAGAGCTGTTGGAGGTCGTGAAAGTAAGGGATGAGGTTGAATCCAGCATCGCAGGAATGAAGGGGGACCTGCTCCTCTACTTCAAAACAGGAGAGCTGGCTTCCAAACTAAGCGAGGTGAATGCAAGGATTGACTCCGCAGAGTTTACACAACTGCCTGCACTGGAAAATCAGCTGATTCAGCTAAGGAATGAGGTGGAGGATGCTAATAGGAACAAGTTCACGGTATTCCTAACAGGATTTTTCACCTCTCCCTACGTCGTTATAATACTGGTTTTGTTGCTGGTTGCCTTCCTGATAAGCAGGGGAAGAGGAAAGCTATCAAAAAAATAAGCTAGTTCTTAAAAAATTACCATATTCCCCAACCCTCATTACATATATAAATAGTATATATGTTACCGCAAGCCCACCATAACATTTAAATACACGTAATACCATAAGTTATCTGTCGTTTTGGGCCATGAGGTGGACAGGTGCATCATAGGTATTACGCAAAACTATTTTATCTCGTGCATACCGCCTATATTTGGCACTCTAGGAGGATGAGAATATGAAAACAAAAAGCTGTAGTTGGGAGAATGTCCTTTGCAAGTTCTCCTCAAAGAAATTGCTGTTTTCAGTCCTCCTTATAATGGTGTTTTTGACCCTTAGCGTAAGCGCTGCATTGGTGTGGGTTGACAAGCAAGACTACAACCCCGGCGAGACTGTTTTCATTTCAGGAAATGGATTTACAGCAAACATCACGAAGATTGACGTTACGAGACCGGATCCTGAGGGTTTCGAATCTTGTCCTCTCAACTACCTTACTAGTGACACTAATGAAACTGCCTTAAGATGCGGTGAGCTGCCGACAATCGATGCGGAAGGCTCTTTCTATGATTATCCTTATGCATTGGATGGGATTACTGGAAATTATACAGTAACAGTTTCTGATGGAGTAAATACCGCTCAGACATATTTCACAGATTCTAGGAGTATCCATAGCGTGACCCTGAACGGCGCTTCTACTGTTTATGTTACTCCAGGAGCTTCAATCACTGTTTCAGTCAGGGTGCGCCTTAAAAATGAAAACTGGAAATCCACTAGGACTCTAATAGAAGGAGGGAGCTGGAATTGTCAGGACACACCTGACCACAGTGCCGGAAGTAGCAGTACAGATTTCACTGAATCATTTTCAATCACTGCTCCCTCAACACCGGGCGTTTACGACCTGACAGTTCGGGCTTATAGTGATGCTAACGATTGCTCAGGCAGCAGTAGCAGTTATACTGAGAGTGTCATCGGGAATGCAATTACCGTTGTAGTTGCCAACCCGACGCTATCAAGTTCCTGCGGAGTTGACATGGTTCTCATCATAGACAGTTCATCTAGCATAGATTCCACTGAACTGGCGCAGATGAAGACCGCTTTCAATGGTTTCGTTGATGCTTTCCTTCCGAACACCCCGACTCAGATAGCAGTTGTTGATTTCGATGATACCGCTCACTTGGTTCAGGATTACACAAGCAACATAACCGCAATAAAGAATGCAATCAATAATGCAACAAGTGGCGGTCACACCAACTGGGATAATGCACTCAACGTGTCATTCGCACAGTTTGACAACAGGGCAGACAAGCCGGACCTTTACATATTCGCTTCTGATGGTAATCCTAACAAGTATGGGAGCACGGGTATAGATACATCTGAACCAGATGCGGTTGCCAGAGCAGTACAAGATGCAAATGTGATAAAGCTTCATGGAATAAGGATAATCACGCTGGGAATTGGTAATGATTTGAGCCCTGAAAACCTCAAGGCAATATCAAGCGATGATGCTTATTATTCAGCTAACTTTGCAACTCTCGCGCAGACACTTGCAGCCCTTGCAGACGACCTCTGCGGAGGAACTGTCACTGTGAGAAAATATGTTGGTGGTTCTCCAGCAAGCGGCTGGGCATTCAATGCATCAGCAACAGGCGGAACCGTGACTCCTGCCTCCGGAACCACGGACGGTCAGGGTTACTTGGTATTCAACGTAAACGTCAGCGGTTCATCTGCGAACTTTGCCGTCTCAGAGACTATTCCGGGCGGCTACAATTTTGTTAATGCATCTTGCGTTAACGCGAGTCAGAACCCAGTGGGAACTCCGGGTCAAGGCTCGGTTACTGGTATAACAGTTACAAAGAACGGTGCAATTTACTGTGTCTTCAACAATCACCACCCCACCCAAACTTGTGGTAACGGGATAGTTGAGGGAACTGAGCAATGCGACAGGAATGTAGCCGGCGGCTGGGATCCATGCTGCGACCCCCAAACCTGCCAGTTCATAACAGCTGGCACACAGTGCAGAGCAAGCGCAGGAATCTGTGATGCAGCCGAAACCTGCACAGGCTCGAGCGCAACCTGCCCAGCGGATTCAAAACAGCCTGACACTTATGAATGCAGAGCATCTGCAGGTATTTGCGATGTTGCAGAACACTGCACGGGCATCACCAACGACTGCCCGGCAGATACTTTCCAGCCAACAGGAACTGACTGCGGAACATGCGCTTCATGCGATGCAAGAGGCACTTGTGTGGCTGATCTGACGCAGAACAATGACTGCGGACTCTGCCAGAAATGCACTGATAAGGATACATGCGGTTACCAGGCATCAGACGAAGACTTGAAGAACGAATGCGGGACAGCTTTGCCATGCGACAGCGGCTTCTGCAACGGAGCAGGCGCCTGCGGAGTGAAGGAGAAAGGAACGATTTGCAGAGTAGCTGCAGGTATTTGTGATAAATACGATCTCTGTGATGGAGCAAGCAATCAATGTCCAAATACTTACCAAGATCCAACTTATCTCTGCAGACAAGCTGCAGGAGTCTGCGACAATGATGAATACTGCACGGGAACAGGTTCAGACTGCCCAGCAGACCAACTTAAACCTTCTACTGAAGTATGCAGACCAGCTGCGGGAACATGCGACAAGCAGGAGAAATGCACCGGAAGCAGCGCAACATGCCCGGCAGACACTTTCCAGCCAGCCGGTCTTAACTGCGGTACATGCCAAACATGCGATGGTTCTGGCTCTTGCAGTTTGATGCCAAACGATGATACCAACTGCGGAACTATAGACTGTGATGGACTTGATACTACTTGCAGAAATTACAATGATATAACAACCAACAGATGCAAGTCTCTTGGAGTTTGCAAATCTTCTCCTGATGACTGCACAAGTTTCACAAATGCACCTCTAAGTACACCTTGCGAAGCTGACCAACAGTTCTGTACAGTAGACCACTGCAACGGAGAAGGAAGCTGTGTGTTCTTGAATAATTACGACTGCAGCCAATACAACAAGTCCGAGATAGCCACATGCAATTACGACCCAGATAACAGAACACAAACCTTTGATTACGCTACTGCTTTCACAAGTGTTTGTGATGACAATACCAACAGCTGCACAAATGAACAGCAGACTCTTACACACACATGCGCGGATGCAGATGCTAACGATGGAGTTCCTGTTATAGGAGATGGAATCAGAAGCTGCACAGCAGAGTGCGATGGAGCAGGAACTGAGTGCCTGGCGCACTTGGTCAATGGTTCGGTGAATTACTGTTATTACAACGGAAACTGCAACACTGATCCAACTTCATGTGCATGCGGTTACAGTGGGGAATACTGCCCACCCGCAGGAACAGTTAACAACAGCATATGCTACTTCGGAACAAGAGACTGTAATGATAAAGACGGATGCACACTTACAACTGAGAATATGACATGCAGGAATGTCTGCGATCCTGAGAAGGGACCGCTGGATACCACTGGACCTGAGATTGTAAACAGAAGCGTCTATCCGAACCCTGCAGGACCGATGTGCCTACAAAATGCAACGATAAATGCAACAGCAGTGGAGAACTGCTCTCACATACACGATGCAGAGTTCTATGTGTATCTCTCTGCTGACAACAGGACAACTTGCCAGTCAGGAGGAAGCGAGATAAGATGGGGCAAGATGTATGCAGTTGACGGAACTTATGATGATGACCAAATAGAAAAGATTACCGGCTCCTTCTCTGTCCTTGGAATGATGGATGGAGGGGGATACAAGTATTGCTTAAAGGCGCAGAATGACAATGGCACATGGGGTAACTGCGAGTGCAGGAGACTTGAGGTAGACAACCTCCACCCCGTTTTAGTAAATGATTCTATGACCCCAGTGCACTGGACAGACTCCTACGGGAAGTGGGTGTGCGCGGATAACTTCACATACAGCGCAAACTTCTGCGACCAGCCACTAGGAAATGGCCAGTCATGCATAGCCGGTGCGGAATACTTTGTTAAACCACCTCAGGACTGGGATTATGTGTCTGGCACTGGGCACCCGATGCTCCCAGCTGATGGGGCGTTTGGAGAATACCAGACAACCTGCGATGTGGCTTATGATAATGTGACAAACACTGCTTATACTGAAGGAACTCATGAGTTGAAGTCAGAAGCACTTGACTGCGCATGCAACTGGGGCAAGCTGATTTATCAGACTCCTATAAAATTTGTTATAGACAGGACTCCTCCGGTTTCTGCGAAGACGGTGGGAGAGCCGAAGATTCAGTGCAACTACCTAGGTGAGCAAAACGAGGCAGAAGCATGCTGGTTCATAAAGACAAGCACACTGGTAAACCTCTCAGCCCACGATGTTGACAATTCATGGGACCATGTATACTCAGATGCCGTTACAATAAAGTACAGATACAGATGGAAGTACAACTACTCTGACTCATGGGGAGAATGGAGTGACTGGTTCAATTACACCACCCCATTCCAGTTCACAAATGATTCCATACATGAACTTGAATACTATTCAGTCGACAGATGCGGTAACGAGGAAACTCATCACTTCGAGATTGACATAGTTGACAGCAAACCACCTGTAACAACCAAGATACTCGGCACTCCAAAGATTGAGTGCAATGCAACCGACAAGGTGACATACGGAATCAACGATTGCTGGTATATGACACATGACACTAGAGTTACATTACAGTGCGTTGACCAGGAGCCTCATCCAATAGACAGCGTGATGTTATACTACACGGTTGAATGGAAGCAGAACTGGGGCGACAGCTGGATAGTAATAGGCAACGGTTCTACAGGTTCAGGCACTTATGGCTTCTACTACGAGGACTTCCCAACAGAATACATGGATTCCTATCACAACCTTACATGGTATTGCAAGGATGCGCTGAACAACACTGAGACAACTCACACCGAGCTTGACATTGTGGACACACAGCCACCTCTCTCAAGCAAGACCATGGGCGAACCAAAGCATCAGTGCACGATGGGAGAACAGAGAAGTTATTATAGTGTTTCAGAGCCAGATCCAGATGGAGGATGCTGGTTCGTAACTTCTAACACCACGATAACGATAAACTGCACTGACCAGTTACCGCACCCAGTTGACAATGTGACAATATATTATAGATACTATATCTATGGCACAACTGTTCCTTCATACACTCCAGTTAACAACAACACATTCACTTTCACCTACCCAACTGATTCAGCCCACGTCCTTGAATGGTACTGTGCTGACCAGCTTGGAAACACTGAAACAACCCACAAGGAGTTTGACATAGTTGATAACACACCGCCAAACGTAAATAAGATAATTGGCAACCCACAATTCCCAGGAACTGGATTCACATGGATAAACCAGAGCACTCAAATAACGCTGAGCTGCGCGGATCAGTTCCCGCACCCAGTCGACCACTCCATGATATGGTACAGATATAGTGTTGACGGTGGAAGCCTTACTGCGTGGGAAGATTCACCAGTAGCACCCGAAACTCAGAAGGTAATCAACTTCTCAGAGGATTCAGTACACTACCTTGAATACTACTGCATAGATGCTCTGGGTAACAAAGGACCTACGTTCAATGAGACCGACAAGGTTGACACAGTTCCACCGAACACCACAAAGACATACGGTCTGCCATTCTACACGAACAATGTAAGTGACTGGATAACCTCACAGACACCGATAACATTCACGGCAGTTGACGGCGGAGCGATATGCTCAGTCGGAGTGAACAAGACATATTACAGATTCACAAGAGTCGCTGATGAGTACTGCTCTTCAGATGCAATATGCGTGGGAGCACAGGGTAGCGGAGGATTCTCTGTCTATTCAGGCACACCAGTCCATATAATGGAGGATTCCTGCCACCTGATAGAGTTCTACTCGGTAGACTCGCTGAACAATACCGAGATAGTGAAGAGGCAGTGCGTGTATGTTGATACGCAGGCACCAAACGTTACCAAGACTGTAGGAGAACCAAAAGCGCCTTACCCGCAAGAAGGAGATATTGACCCTACAGACCCATACAACATAGAAGACCCAAGATGGTATGTGAACCAGAGCACCATGATAACACTGAGTTGCACAGACCAGACGCCTCACCCAGTTGGAGGAGAAGAGATATACTACAAGTACCGCAACAACCGCGAGCTTGTGCAGAACTGGACGTTATACACTGGTCCGTTCCACTACACCGAGGACAGCTACCATGAGCTTTACTACTACTGCAAAGACAGATTGAACAACACGGGTCCAGTTCACGTGGAATATGACGTTGTTGATTCGCAAACACCTATCTCAAACAAGACAGTCGGTGAGCCAAAGATAGCATGCCCAGCAGGTTTCGCAGAATTATATAGCTTGCACCCAACTGATGGATGCTACTTCATAAACCAGAGCACAATTATAACTCTCAGCTGCACAGACCCAGAGCCGCACCCGGTCGATAATCAAAAAATATACTACCGCTACAGACTAACAAACGAGACATTTGGAGACTTCCATGAATACCTAGAGCCATTCACCTATGATGAGGATTCTTACCACATGCTGGAATGGTACTGTGTAGATGCATTGAACAACACAGAATCAGTTCACAGCGAGCTTGACGTGGTTGATTCACAACCGCCTGTTTCAAGCAAGAATTTGAATGTTGGACCAACACATATCGACCCAGTAACCAATGAAACATGGATAACTAACGAGACAATGATAGAGCTAACTTGCAGCGACCTGGAGCCTCATCCGGTCAACAATGTTACAATATACTACAGATACAGTGTTGATGGCGGTTCGTTCACGAACTGGACGACTTACAATGGATGGTGGACTTCATTCCACTATAATGAAGATTCAAACCACACTTTGGAATGGTACTGTGTGGATGCATTGAACAACACCGAGCAGCACCACTTCGAATTGGACAGAGTTGACACAACTCCACCGAACACAACCAAGAGATACGGCCAGCCAGTCTACCCAGCAGAGGGCTACCCGAAGTGGATAACTTCACAGACACCGATAACACTGATTGCACAGGATGGCGGAGCGATATGCGCTTCTGGCATAAACTACGTAAGCTACAGAGTCACCCTTGTAAATGACAGCTACTGCCAATCTCAGGAGCTCTGCCAGGAAGCACAAGGCAGCGGAGAGGAAATAAGTGTTTATAACGACACAGTTGTCTTCAACATTTCTGAGGACTCCTGCCACCTGATTGAATACGGGTCAAGCGATGTGCTTGGGAATACCGAACCTGTCAAGAAGCAGTGCGTGTATGTTGATAACAAAGCACCGAACCTGACAAAGGTTATAGGAGATCCAAATATTCAGGGAGACGGATTCACATGGATAAACCAGAGCACTCCGATAGACTTATACTGCGTAGACGAGAACCCGCACCCAGTTGATAATGTCCACATATATTATAGATACAAAGTAGACGATGGGGAGTGGACAGAGTGGGTTGACCCAGCAGAAGTAGATGGAGTACCTGGAGCGCACAAGACAATCCACTTCACCGAGGATTCAAACCACACCCTGCAGTACTACTGTGAAGACATATTGGGTAACTCAAATGGAACAAGAGAGCAGCCTCATGAACAGCTTTACAGAGTTGACACAACACCACCTACAACCCACAAGGATTATGGCTTGCCATTCTACACGAACGGAGTAAGCGAGTGGATAACTTCACAGACCTCAGTAAACCTGACTGCAACAGACGGTGGAGAGATCTGTGCAATTGGAGTTAACAAGACATACTGGAGAAACACTCTGGTTGATAATGAGTTCTGTGCTTCAGAAAAAGCATGCGCAGAAGCAGCTGGCAATGGAAACTTCACTGAATACACCGGTCCATTCTACAAGAATGAGGACTCATGCCACTTGATTGAATTCTACTCAGTTGACTCACTTGGCAATGTTGAGCCAACAAAGAGGCAGTGCGTGTATGTTGATAATAAAGCACCGAGCTTGACAAAGGTGATTGGCGACCCGAAGATTCAGGGAGACGGATTCACTTGGATAACTCAGGATACACCAATTGACCTAAACTGCACAGACCAGCTACCGCATCCAGTCGACCAGGTTAACCTCTGGTACAGATACAAGGTTGATGATGGAAACTGGACTGAATGGATTGATAGAATCGCAGTTGAGTCTAACAAGACAGTATACTTCCCAGAGGATTCAAACCACACTCTGCAATATTACTGCGAGGATGCGCTTGGCAACTCAAATGGAACAAGAGAGCAGCCTCACGAGCAATACTACAAGGTTGACACAACTTCACCGAACACAACAAAGACATACGGCTTGCCATTCTACACGAACAATGTAAGTGACTGGATAACCTCCAACACCCCGATAAACCTGAATGCAGTCGATGGAGGAGATGTATGCCACATCGGAGTGAATGAAACTTACTACAGATGGATAATGGTTGATAACAAGTACTGCGAAGACCAGGGGGCATGCCAAAGATACGAAGGCGTGGTTGACAAGGCATACGACAAGAGTTCACCACAACTCTTCAACATTTCTGAGGATTCATGCCACCTGATAGAGTACTACTCGATTGACTCGCTGAACAATACCGAGATAGTGAAGAGGCAGTGCGTGTACGTTGATAACCTGCCACCTAACACAACCAAGACAGTTGGAACACCTAAAGTGACATGCACTGAAGGACAAGGATGCGACTACTGGATTAACTCAAGCACTGCAATAACACTGAAATGCAAGGACCAGCAGCCCCACCCAGTCGACAATTCCATGATATGGTACAGATACAGAGTTGATGGTGGAAACTGGACTGAGTGGATGGACACCACTATATACGAGGATAATAAGACAATATACTTCCCAGAGGAGTCAGTGCATGAGCTTCAGTACTACTGCGTCGATGCATTGAACAACACAGAGGAAGTTCACAACGAGACTGACAAGGTTGACAACACACCTCCAGTGACAACGAAGATAATCACAGGATGCCACACTCCATGCACAGAGGATGAGGAATGCAATTACTGGGTAGGACCGGACACAGAAATTGGCTTCTCAGCAGTTGACGGCGGAGCAATATGTGCTGTTGGAGTGAATGACACTGAATACAAGTATAAATACAACGGAGGGTCTTGGAAACCTTCAACAGGAGGTTGGTACTACTATACAAACAATAACATATCATTCGGCCATGGCTACTTCGATAATGATGGCTCTTACTACATTCAGTACCGAAGCGTAGACAAGCTTGGAAACAAGGAAACAGCACAAAATGAGACAGATATATACGATGATGAAGACCCATTCGGGTTCGTGTTGAATCCAGTGTCGGGTCACATATATCACGACGGCGAGACATTCACGGTTAAGGCACCTGCAGAAGACGCAGGTCACCCGCCAAGCGGAGTAGCTTCATGTGAGTTCTATGCAATTGACATAAACTACGAGGGAATCAACCAGAGCCAGATACACAACATGCACGATTACCTGCATGCACTTGAATTGAACCATGTCGACTACACCCTTGTCTATCTTGGACAGGTTCCATATGTAAATAATACATGCAAGGGCTTGCTGACAATACCTAATCCAAGCAACATAACCGACAAGGCTTACCTCATGATAAGAATAACAGACAGGAGTTGCAACGAGTGGTTCGGATATGCAAGGGATGACTTGGAGAACGGCAGGAAGATAATAATGGACTTCGACAATGAAGCACCCAGAGTGATAATAACAGACCCCGATGGCTTGCTTGATGAAGGAGCTGTTGAGGACAACCACCACTTCGTGGTTCATGCCAACGTCACAGACTACGAGTCAGGAGCAGACGAGTGTTGGGCTGACCTCTACATGGTGACACCATGCGAGGAATGCCAGAGCAACCTTGAGTTTGTTAAGTTGTATCCAGGAGTTATGAATGGAGATTACCAGTGCACGGTTGACGGAGTTCTGCCCATAGGGCTTGAAGATGGAACATACCAGCTCACTGTATCGGCAAGGGATGAGGAGTTCAACATTGGCAACGACTCAGTGAGATTCCTGGTTGATGGAACACCTCCAGTCAAAGTACTATACGAGCCAAGCGGAGGATATTATGGACCACAGAGCGGTATTCCAATAAAGATAGGAATGAATGATGAAACGGTAGGAGTTGACCCAAGCACTGTGCAGTATAGACTATACGCCCCAGGAGTGGACCTAGATGCACTGCAAATATGCTTAGACGCGCATCTATGCCTCTATGATAGTGGATGGCGCTCAACAATACTCAGCGAGGGAGACCAGTGGGTTGGCAACTACACAGACACATTCAACATCAGCGCAGAGAACATAACAACTGGAACATACTACCTGAGAATGCGCGGATGCGATGTGCTGTATGAACCACCACTTCCAAATGGCACCCACTTACCAGCACACTGCTCAGACCCAATACTGAGCATCATAATAGACTTGGACCCGCCAGTCGGGCCGACAAACGTGTTGATTAACACCAGTGGCGTCATCACCTGGACAGCTGCAACAGATGCATTGAGCGGAATGGATCACTACAACATATATCTGGATGGAAATTATGTGAATAGCACTAATGCATCAACCCTGCAGTATACTACAGATGGTACAAATGGCACTTACAGTCTGAGTGCAGTGGACAAGGTTGGCAATGAGGGAACGCCAGTTATTGCTCAGCCAGTGACGCAACCACCTCAGCCATTCTGCGGAGACGGAAGCTGCAACAACGGAGAGACCTGCACAACCTGCTCAAAGGACTGCGGAACATGCCATTCGGGAGGAGGCTCAAGCGGAGGGTCGTCCGGAGGCAGTTCAGGAGGCTCAAGTGGCACAGTAGGCACCACAGGAGGAACCAGCTCAACAGGAGGCAGCACCGGCGGAACGGCAACCTTCACGCAATGCAGCTCACTTGGACAGGCTTGTGCAACGACAGGTGACTGTTGCGAGGGTCAGTGCGTGAATTACAAGTGCTCAACGCAGGAAATAGCAGGCCCGGCAACCAGAGTTGACATACTTGCACCTCCAAGCGCATTACTCAACGATGTAGTTGTGCTGAAATTGGTGGATGAGAGCGGCACTCCAGTCGCAGGAGGAACAGTCCTCATAATCTCACCAACCAGAGAATCCCTAGTGCTGCTTACGGATACCAATGGAGAGGCAGGATTCAGGGCAACTGACGAAGGAGTATACAACTACAACGCTCCAGGGCACTACCTCATATCAATAAGGACAACTAACGTTGTGAAGCCAACCGAGCCAATAGTGAACTTGGAAGAGGAACCGATACACGATACAAGACAGGCAACACCACCTTCACTGGGAATGGCATTGGCAGCATACGCTCCGTGGGTGATTGGGCTGATAGCGCTGCTCCTGATAGCACTCTTCCTAGCAACTCGCAGGAAAAAGGAGAAGAAAGAGAAGAAGTAGTTTCTCTCTTTTTATTTTTAATTTTTAAATAGTCCATCCGCCGTTTTTTCTAGGCATTATACCCGATATCAAATGTAATACATAACATTTAAATATAATAAAAAATAAAATAGAATAAGGAAAGTGCGGGGTGAAGCTATCTCACTCTTATGCGAAGGCATGAAATAATAAAAGGATGGAAAAATGGATGAAATAAAAACAAAAATAGACCTGGTATTCGAATTCGTTAGAAGTAGAAAAAGAGCATCTCGCAGGGAAATTTCAAGGGCAGTTAGATTAAGCGGAGATGAGGTTGATGAGTACATATATGTGCTGCGCAAATATGGTTTAATCAAAGTCAGATATGGATGGTTTGACACTTACCTATACACAGAAGAAGATGATGTTCTTAAACTGGTTGATGAATTCAAATCTCTGTTGTGCACAGAGACCGCATCTGACACGACCATCTTTGATAAGGATGCGGAGGTAATAGACAAAAATCTAAAAATAATGGCCTTGAGAAGTCTTCTTGAATAGTCTTACTTGCCGCATGCCTTCCTGAGGATTGCAAGGTGATTCTCGGCTATGATAAACCTCAGTTCAAACTTCTCCCCCAGCATATTGTAAACAACCATCACTGCCTGGCTCTTGAGAAGTGCCAGCTTCTTCTCCTCAGTAATTGACTCCACATAGTTGAAAGGGGCCTGAACCCTTGTCTCAGCCCTTATATCCAGCCCACTCTCATGCAGCGTTATCGATCCACTCTTGGAATCATAAAGTATCGGCAGAACTTCCAATGCTTTTCCCAACAGCTCCATAGCCTCACCACTTCTATTTTACTAACGTAAGTATTTAAATATCACAAGCATTATCTATTCATGAATCCAAAAGGAGGCTGGCTTATTCTATTCCTGCTCCTTGCGCCAATTTGCTCAGCGGAAACAGTCTCCCTTCTTCTGGGGGAGCGTTATAACCTCACAGTTGACCAGTCTACATATACAATAGCACTCGCGGGCCTTACGAAAGACAGCGCCACTTTCATAATCTCAGGAATAAATGTTAACCCTAGCATAAATGAGACTAAGGTTATAGACCTTACAGGCGATGGCAAAGGTGATGTGGGGGTTGTGCTCAATGAGGTTATGCCCAACAGCACAGCGAGGGTGACATTCAATTATGAGGTAAGAAATGAGAAGCTGTGCAAACCTATTGATGAGAAATGCGTCGGCTTTAATGACTGCTGCGCTGGAAAGTGCATAGCTGAAATATGCAGCTATATTCCAACTGTCCAGGCAAATGCAACAGCAGAGGTGAACCTCACTGCACCTGAGAATATAACTCTTGGAGGGATTGCAACGGTGAGAATCAGCGGAGAGGACGGAAGCGCAGTTGCTGATGTGACAGTCGATGTGATAACGCCACGCAATGACAGACTCAGCTTCACAACAAACGAAAGCGGAGAGGGGAGTTTCCTCGCAAGTGATGAGGGAGTTTACAGTTATGTCGTATACGGTTATATCTCCGAATCAAACGCAACTACTCTCTCGTATAAGCCAGCATCCCCGCCTCCTCCTAAACCTCTCTGTGGGGATGGGAAATGCAATGGCGATGAGAATTGTTCAACCTGCTCCAACGACTGCGGGGCCTGTCCTAAGCAAACCCCTGCACCCACAACCAAAGCTCAGGATACCTCGTGGCCCCTGTGGTTCGGGCTGATGTTTGTTGCGATTCTGCTCATAATGCGTGCTGTGCTCCCAGTATTCTTCAGGGAGCAGTGATTCAGGCTAAATAATTTAAATAACCGCTGAGAGAATAGCTCATGGTTGTTGAGCGCATCTTCCAAGTAAAGGATGTTCAGAAGCATCCCTGTCTCATCTCTGCTGCTGCCTTCGTATTTGTCTGCATTTCCGTAATACTTGCGACAATGGCGCACCAGCCTCCCATGGGCTTCTTCATAATAGCACTCACTGTCATGCCTGCAATTCCCTTCTTCATGAGGATGACAATATGCGAGGAGAAGAAAGAGGAGCTGCTCATGAAATTCATATCCGCCATACCAGAAAAGAAGTTTGAGAAAGGCAAGAGAGAGGGGCTTGTGTCGCTGTATGATGACATAATAAAGCTCTATGTATATTTCTTCCTAGGCTGTGTCATAGGTTTCGCATTCACCTCTTCAATCATGCCTGCAGAAACTTCAAGAAGCATGTTCATGGACCTGCAATTCCTATCCCCCAACACCCCGGACGTGAGCTTCTGGGGGATATTCTCCCACAATTTCAAGCTCATGCTCATAATGGTGTTCTTCTCAGTAGTCTACAGCATAGGAGCCATATTCCTGCTTGTCCTCAATGGTGCCATCATAGGACTTTTCCTTGAGCAGGAAATAAGGGCAGCAATCTCAGGGCTTTCTTACCTTGGAGTTTTGACTTACCCCTCAGCATTTGTGCTGGGTTCTCTTAACGGAATTCTAAAGCTACTGCCCCATGGAATGTGGGAGTTCTCAGCATTTTTCATGGCCAGCGTAGCCGGAGGGATACTCTCGGTTGCAATAGAGAGGAAAGCCTACAAGAGAATGCCTCTTTTCAAGAAAATACTGTTTGATATAGCCAAGCTTCTGATGCTTGCAATACTTCTTGTTGCGGTAGGTGCTTTTATAGAATCCTCCTACCCAATGGTACGCGATCTCTTAAAAATAATAAAAATAGAATAGAAAAAAGAAAAAAATCTAGAGGTATTGGATACTATCTATCTCGAGTGACATCTTGTTCAGGGCTTTCTGGTCCTCTTTTATCTTGCCCAGCACATGCGGCGATGTTATGCCTGTCATAATTGCCGTGACAACAACATCGTTTCCCATCTCTGGGGACAGTCTTGCACCCCAGATGACATTGGCATTCGGGTCGAATGAGCTTGTCAAGCCCTCTCCTATCTGGGTTGCCTCTCCAAGAGTGAGCTGTGGGCCTCCAGAGATGTGTATCAATGCTCCCTTTGCTCCTGTGTAGTCAACATCAAGCAGTGGGTGTTCCAGGGTATTGTGCACAACTGATGTCACCTTGTCAGTTCCCTTACCCTCTCCAACTGAAATTATTGAGACGCCTGCATTGCCCATAATTGCCCTTATGTCCGCAAAATCAATGTTTACAAGGCTTGGGAACATTATTGTGTCCGATATTCCCTTCACTGCTCTGGCAGTTACCTCATCCGCAACTGCAAATGCCTGGTTCATCGGAAGGTTTGGCACGTAGCTGACCAGCCTGTTGTTGTCTATCACAACTACCGTGTCAGTTGTCTTCTTGAGCTGCTCAAGACCCCACTCCGCTTTTTGTATTCTTGCCCTCTCAAGCGAGAATGGATAGGTTACTATCGCAACAACAATAGCGCCCTGCTCCTTTGCAACTTCAGCCACAATTGGAGCAGCCCCGGTTCCTGTTCCCCCTCCCATACCAGCGGCTATGAAGACAAGCTCACTCCCTGCAAGTACCTCCCTCAGTTTGTCCCTGCTCGCCTCAGCGCACTTCATTGCTATCTCAGGGAAACCACCTGCACCAAGACCTCTTGTGATGCTCTTCCCTATGAGGAGCCTCTTGTCGGCCTCAGTTATTTGGAGGTGTTTGTGGTCTGTGTTTATTGCAATTGTGTCCGCGCTCTTTATGCCCATTCTTGCGAGCCTGCTTATAGTATTACAGCCGGCTCCCCCCACTCCAACTACACATATTCTTATCCTATCATCCATCTTCTCTACTTTTTGTTCCTCGGGCAGTCTGCCCGTATTTTTCAACGCCGATTCAATCAAACTCTCCATAATAACACCTTTTTCTATAGATATTATACAAAAAACATCATCCGCTGTTCTCATCAATTTCTTCAAGCTCGCGGTTCATCTTTTCTATTATGCTTCTCAAGGCTATTGCCTTTCTTTCCCTCATGTCCATCCTGGTCACCCCTTTATTAAAAAATTAACCAATTACCTCTATGTCTGAGTACGGTGTTGGCTCCCTTGCTTCCTCAAGCGCCCTGCCCATTATGCTTGCTCCCTTCACACCGGTCACTATTGCAACGATCTCAATCTTCCCATCGTAGCCAGGTATCAGCCTCGCTCCCCACTTCACGTTGGCATGCGGGTCCATTCTCTCAGTGACTATCTCCCCTGCCTTTATTGCATCTCCAAGCGTGAGGTCTGAACCGCCGGATATGTGGATGAGCGCACCGGTTGCTCCCTCGAAATCAACATCCAGCAGCCTGTTCTTCAATACGCCTTCTGCAGCAGAGGTAACCTTATCAGTCCCTTTACCCTCTCCAACTGCTATGAAGCCCACTCCTCCTCCGCCCATTATCGACCTGACATCTGCAAAGTCTATGTTTATCAGGCTTGGCTGAGTAATAGTCCAAACAAGCCCGCCAATTGCCTTCGCAAGTATCTCATCTGCAACTGAGAATGCCTCGTTCATAGGTAAGTTCGGAACAATCTTCACAAGTCTGTTGTTATCCAGAATTATCACGGAATCTGTAACTTTCCTCAGCTTCATTATCCCCTCATCAGCCTTCACTCTTCTTGCCCTCTCAAGGTTGAAGGGGTATGTGACCATTGCAACAGTGATGGCTCCCTGTTCCTTTGCTATCTCAGCAATCACAGGAGCAGCTCCAGTACCTGTCCCCCCTCCCATTCCTGCGCATAGGAAGACGAGATGAGCACCAGAAAGCTCCTTCTCAAGCAGAGGCCTGTCAATCTCAGCAGCCTTCGTGCCTATCTCAGGGTAACCTCCAGCACCCAACCCCTTTGTGAGGGTTTTGCCGATGAGAACCTTCTTCGCTTTCTCATCTATCATATTGAGGTGTTGTTTGTCTGTGTTCACCGCTAACAGGTTGCAGCCCTTTATTCCGGCTCGTATCAACCTGTTTATTGTGTTGTTGCCTGCGCCTCCTACTCCCACTGTTACAATTTTTATCTGTTCTCCACCAAAGTCGTCGAGGTTAGATGAGTCACGCTCACCAATAACGGATTTTATAAGACCTTCCATACTGATCGCCATTTCTACTTTTCATTCCCACTTATTTAAATACTTTTCGGTTTTGGAATTTTTTGATTTTTTTTGTGAGTTTTACCAAAGTAAATTCTTGCAAATCAACCTTTTTCACATGTTCGTGAATTGCATAACTGCATTACGTCAATTTCAAAATGTAAAATTCAATCAAGTTTTTATATACAAAAATTCAGAATAAACTCATGAGTTACCTAGCCGTGAGGGAGCCAGCCCCCCTCGCAGTAAGGGAAGAGAAGCCTTTTCACGAGATAAACCTTTATAAGGGCGAGGAGCAAACAAAGGCGAGGTTCATCGTAGTTAAAATAACGCATTTCCCAGAGTCCGTTGGAGAGGCGGCTGGGATTCTCAAAGAGAATAATGTGAAAACCATTGTTCTTGAAGGAGTTCCCAAAACATTGCTGGATGTTCTTGATGGAAAGAAAACAGTTGATGCTCACATGCTGGAATTCTCAGATGTTAAAAACAGACCCGAAGGCCCTCTATCACCCCATATCCCTGCATACAGAGCAATGTGTGAAGCACTTCTGGAGCTCAAAGAAAAGAACCATGACTTGAATGTTGTGATAAGCGAGCCTTACTATGAAAAGGAGACAGTGGGGCCCAAGGGATGGGAGAAGTATGATGACAGGATGAAGCTTCAGCAAAGCATAGAAGACGCTACAGTCAAAATGATGGCTGCTCTCACTCATTACAAGGATTTTGCAACTGGGCTGGAATATGCGAAGAATGCTGCGAGAGGATATGCGATACAAATACCTGTGAGCGATGTGATGAAGAGCGATGCAGTAAGCAAAGCTGAATATTCCGGAAACGTTGGTATACTGATTGGCGAAGAACACTCGTTTGAAAAAAAACTTGAGGAAAAACAGAGCAGTGTGAAAATTTCCGTATTATTTGCAAACAACAAAATTCTCGAAACAACTTTTGGAAAAGATTTCAGAAATAATGAGAAAATCCAGCCTCCTCTTATCCAGCTAGCCCATAAATACATTATAAAAGGCGATGAAATAGACAGGCAGACCGAGGACTTGCTTGCTGCAAGGGCATGCGCTGCGGCAGTAATGTTCGCTCAGGAATCTGAGAGGCTTATGAAAGAGGGAAAGAGAATGACCGCCGAGAGCGACTACCAAATCATAAAAGCTGCAAATGAGCTCTCCTTTGACGACTGCAAAAAGATATGCATTGGTTAAATCTCCTCAAGCTGAATTCTCTTCTGCATCTTGTACATCTCAATTATTTCTTGGACAGTTGTTACTTCTTCAGGAGATTTATCTTCCCTCAGCTCAACCATTCTCGGGAACCTCAGTGCATATCCGCTCTCACCCTTTCCTTTCCCAGCAGTGTGCGTGGGAGAGCGCGTTATCTCGTCGGCAGCAACTGCTATGACATATTTCAAGTCCACCCAGAAGTCAGGTTTAATCTCAGAGTCCACCCTTGCAGGCTTGTGGTCAACCTTTATCTTTCCAAGCATCTCCTCAAACTGCCTCATCTGCTCCTCTGAGAAGCCGGAGCCTATTTTTGTAATTGATTTGAAAATATCCTCCTTCTCATCATAGACTGCGCAGAGCAACCCTCCAAACTTGAACTTGGCCCTCGCTCCCTTTCCCAGGAAATACCCTATTATGGCCAAATCGACAGTATCCGCAAGCTCACCTTTGTAGGACCTCTTCAGCTTTATCCAGGCAAACTTCCTCGCACCTGCAATGTATTCAGCGTTCAGATCCTTTGCAACAATCCCTTCCATTCCTCTCTCGATTGAATCCTCAAAGAATTCCTCAAGCTTCTTGGGGTCGTCCGTGACAATCATCTCGGATAGCTTTATCACATCTCCGGCTGAGATGGTTTTCTCCAGCCTTTTTCTTCTCTCCCAGTAAGGTTCCTTCGTGAAATCCTTTCCATCAGCATAGAGAATATCAAATGCAAATATTTTCAGCGGATACTCCTCAGACATCTCCTTTACACCATACTTCCTCTTCCTCTGCATGGTGAGCTGGAACGGGTAATACTCCCCGCTCGCCTCGTTGTATGCAAGCGCCTCCCCCTCGAGAATTGCATCCTTAGCCTTCACCTGCTTCTTTACTCCTGCAACAATTTCCGGAAACATTGCAGTCATCTTCTCCAATCTCCTTGAGAATATCTCAACCTTCTCTCCCTGCTTGTGCAGTTGCATTCTTAGCCCATCGTATTTTTTTTCTACTGCGCACTTTCCAATCTTCTCAACTATCTCCTCTGCGCTGGGCAGCCTCTCAGCAAGCGCCGGCCTTATCGGGTTGAAAACTTTAATCCTGAATTTTCTTATTCCGTCAACTCCCTCTGCAAAAAAAGTTCTCGCAACAAGCCCCAAGTCGGAGCAGAGGTTATACGCCCTCTCCAAGTCTTCCCTCAAACTTTTATCTCCCGCCTTGTACGCAGAGAGCGCATCAAGAATCGTAGGGTCTCCGATGCCCAGCCTCAGCTTCCCAATCGGGAATCTTGTGATATAGCTCGCCTCCTTCGGAGTTGCATTGTTCAGCAGTTCAACAAGACCTTTAATCTTGCTCTCCTGGCTTCCCGCTCCAGAAGTCTTAGCCATCTTCATGAAATTGTCATAAACTTTCTGCACAGTGAGAGGCTGCGAGAATAATGACATCTGCTTTTTTGAGGAGAGCAGCTCCTCGGCAGTCTTCCCCAAATCTCCCGTCCTCCTGTAGATCTCCTCAACCTTCTTCACTGAATAGCCAGTAGCAACAGATATTGCCTCCTCAACAAACTTCTCCCCCAACCCCACCTCAATTCCCTCGAAAGGTGGAGCCACAACTCCCTGGCTGAGGTAGATTATCCTGTCAATCTCATCAGGCTTTGCTTTTTTAAATAGCTCCGAGAGGATGTCCATCATCTCCAGCCTTCCCCTTGTTGCTTCGAGCTTCTCATAAGCCTCTGCAAGCACGCTGAACTCCATGAGAATATATTGTGAAGGGAGGTTTAAATTGTTTATCAAATAAACTACACTTAGAGGTGTCGGAATGAAGAATAAAACCATCGCACTCATAGCTGCAATCTTAATCTGCGAGCTTTCAGGAGTGATTGGTTCGGTATTCACATTTCAATCAATCCCAGATTGGTACAACGCCAAGCTCAACAAACCGAGTTTCACCCCGCCAAGCTGGCTATTCGGGCCTGCGTGGGTGACGCTGTACCTCCTTATGGGAATCTCGGCTTACTTGGTATGGGAGAGAGGAAAAAGGAGGAAAGAGGTAAGGAATGCACTGTCGATTTTTGGCATGCAGCTGGTTCTGAACACCTTATGGTCAATCCTATTCTTTGGCTTGCGCTGTCCTCTCTGCGGTTTTGTAGAAATAATACTACTGTGGATTGCGATTGTGCTCACAATACTCAAATTCAACAAACTTTCAAGAACAGCAGCACTGCTGCTCATCCCCTATATCCTATGGGTGACATTCGCAATGATTCTGAACTTCTCAGTATGGAGGCTCAATCCATAATTTCCAGAAAGAAAAGGAGACTAGTCTATCTTTCCCCTCAGTATGCCTCCATCTATATGCTGCGCCCCGCCAACTATTGTATAGTTGAACTCAATCTTGTTACCGTAGAATGCATCCCCCATAGTGCCTACTATTGTAGATATGCCAGTTATGGTGAGATTTGCTCCAGGGCTAAGAACGCGCGGCAGAGAGGGGCTTGGTGATACCAGAGAGGTATCTTTTATTCTTATATCGGTGAGATTCACGGAAGCCTGCGCATTATTCACGAGGTAAAGCTTGATAGTTCCGTCACCAATGACTGAGAAGTCTGTTATACCAAAAACACTAAGTCCAACTGCCTCATTCCTCATAGGCACCCATGCAGTGGGGTTGAAGATACCTAGGTAAAAAAGCAGCATTATTATTACACCTAGTGCAACGATAGCCCATCCATAAGTTATAAGGTATTCCAGAGCACTTTGGCCTTTCACTTTCATCACCATCCATTTTCTCATTTTTATTTAATAATGTTATCTTATCAGGTAACCGAAAGCTGACTGAAATACCGAGTGAGCTATGAAGAATACAGACAAGGCACCTATCAGAAATACTGGAACGAGCTTCAACCCCCTCATGACTTTCCCATACCTTATCTGAGCCAGGGTTAGTGCTCCGAAGGTTGTCGTGAGGGTTATGCATGAGATGGCGAAAATATTCACTTCTGACGGGTTTATGAGGGATGCTTTGCTACCTCCTCTCATGAGAATGCTGAATCCACCTGTCACCGGAATATCGGGTGGCAGCTCAAGCCTGTTCTTCATTATTGACAGGCTCATTTCAGAGTAATATAATGATGAGGCGAATAGCACAGGGGCGGCTATCATAGAGCTGAAGACTATAAATATTGTGTACATGAGTGTCGCATTCAGCACCTCTTTCTTCAGTGCGGTTGTGCTCTTTATATCCCTAGAAACTTCATCAAGCAGAGGTGCCATCTCGCCTCCGAGTTCTATCCCCTCCACAAGCAGCTTCACAGCCCTCTCCAAGGTGTTGGATTTTACTCTCTCATCCATCTCCTTCAAAGCCTGTGATATGGGTTTGCCTCCAAAGCATTTGCTGCTAACAATCTTTATCTCCTCCTCAAGAGGACCGAACTCAGGCCTGGCACCCATCCATATGGCATTCTCAGTGGTCATGCCCGCCCTCACATTTGCGGAAATTGTCTGCAGGGCATCCGGAAGAACTTCCTCTATTTTAGCTGCTCTGTTATCGGCAGCAGCTACAAGAAGGAGGTAGGCTAAAATCTCAACAACTGCCCATACGACAACCCCCATTATCCATGCGAACTTTGGCTCAACAAACATGAGCGATGCTTCAAATGCGGCAGCTGCAAAAACAAGTGACCAGAAAAAGCTTGCACCCAGATACAATCTTGGTTTTGTCTTCAATCCCCCCTGGGTCATGAGAGTGCTTACATATTTGACAATAGACTGCGGGAATAGAAGTGCCAGCGACATGAGCAACTTATCAAAGAGTTTCATATCAATCAACCGCCGGCCTCCTGCTTTTGACGAAGCTTATGAAGAACAACTGGAATATGAAAAGAAACATGAACACTGCCGGGAAGATGCTTTTCGGGACTAGCACGTTCATGAACGACATTATTATTATCAGCATTGTTATCCCCAGCGAAGGCAGCACAACCGCAAGCACCATGTATATCATCACCCAGGGGTTGAGCTCCTGCCCATACCTCTGTATCTCTGACATTCTCTCTTTTGTGAGCTCAGTTATCATCTCCTCAATTGCATTGCCAACGTCAGAGCCGACTTTCAGTGCATTGGATATCTGCCACAGCACTCTCCTGAAGCGGAAGGATGGATTCCTCTTACTCGCATCATTGAGCACATCTGTTTGAGGCACCCCCCCATTCATCTGCTCCACCATTTTGGAGAATTCTTTTGAGACAGGCCCGTATCCCACGCTGACGCTTGTCATTGCTTGGAAAAGTGGAACTCCTGATTTGAGGTTTATGAGCAGCTGCCTCAGGGCTGGGATGAGGTTCGCCTCAAGAGCCCTCGTTCTCTTTGTTGCTACAACCGCGGGGTAGAAGAGAGTGGTCAGGAACGATGAAACTCCAACCAAAGCACCGGCGAAAACCCCAAGCAGCGCTACATTCCTCCCCATCGTATAACCTATCGCTGCGATGAGCAAAGCCACAAAAAGAAAGTTTACAATTCCCGAGATTAGCGAGATTGCAACATACCTCCTTGAGGGTACATCCACCTCTGCCTGCATGAGTTCAAGTTTCAGATTTGGGAGGAAAGATGATATGAACTCTCCCAATCCTTCGGCGTGCTTCGACAGATTCATCAGCACCGGAGGCGGAAGAAGACTAAGAGGTATTATCATTCAACCACTCTTGATTTTATAATCTTATCTGGCTCTGTATTCTTCTTCACCATGTCGAGGAGCTTCTCCTTGTCCCTGTAGAACGCTGCAACGACTCTCCCAACATCATTTACGTCACAGATTTTGTTCTTGAGCATGTAGCTGAGCACCTTCTTTCTGTCCTCCATATCCGCGTTTATCTCCTTGTTGTTCATGCCGGTGAAAAGGCTGAGTTCATCCATAATCCTGACGTAATCACCAACTTTGTCTATTCTGTCCTCCCTCACATTCCAGGAAAACACCTTGTTCACAAATACCTTGTTCTCCTGTGGGACCATCTCTGCAATCTCAAAGGTTCTCCTTATACCAGTCCTCCTCTGCCTGTACTGCACAACTATGAGGTGCACTGCTCCCAGCATGCTCTCCGGGAGGTTTATTGGTGGGGTGATGAGCCTGTTCTTAGTCTGCCTCGCATCATCAGCGTGCAGTGTTGCATAGACAGCATGCCCCGTGTGCATCGCCTCAAACAGCACCTCAGCCTCCCTCTGCCTCCTCATCTCTCCCAGAACAATTCTGTCAGGCCTCATTCTCAGGGCATTCACCATCAGGTCCAGCATGGTAACCTCTCCTTTTCCCTCTGGGTTCGGCAGCCTTGTCGTCAGGGGAGTCCAGTGCAAGAATTCTGGAAGATACAACTCTCGTGTATCCTCTATTGATATTACTCTTTGGTTTGGAGGAGTGAAAACAAGTATTGCATTCAGGAAAGAGGTTTTTCCGCTTGCTGTGCCCCCGCTTATCAGCATGTTCATCTCATACTGTATGCACATCCAGAGAAGCGTTGCTACATCTAAATTCACGGTTTTTATTGACGGGTCAAGCATGTGGATTATTGTCCACGGGTTCTTTGCGAACTTTCTTATTGTAATACAATTACCCTTTGTTGAGATTGGGAATACAACTGCGTTAACTCTGTCTCCTGTGGTGAGGTGGGCATCCATCAATGGGTTGAGATTGGTTATCTGTCTGCCAACCCTTCTTGCAATTATCGATGCATAGTTTGCAATCTGTTCCTCACTCTTTATCATGAGATTAGTTTTAAGCCAGCCGAACCTCTTGTGGTAGACCCATACAGGCTCCTTCGCAGAGTTCACAACTATTTCCTCAAGTTCATTGTCAGCAAGCAGCAGTTCAAGGTCTCCTAGCCCGAGCATATCATTTATGAGCTTTCCAATAAGCACCTCCTTCTCCTTTGCGCTCGCATCAGTTATCTCCTTGTTAACGTGCTCCTCAGCCTTCTCCCTGAACTTCTTTTTTATATTCTCCACTTCATTCGGGTCGAGTATCTCGGAAACTTTTATATCAACATTGCCAATCACCATCTCCTTCAGGTGCTGGAGCATAAGCTCAGTTGCCTTGCTCACCTTAATTTGCTTCACATCATAACTATTCACATACTCCTCGAACTTCTCGCTTATTGTAACCTCGGCGGGGACATTCTCGCTCATCACAATATACTTATCCAAAATTTTCATATCATCCCCTCTTTATTGTGTTTTTTAATCTTGTGAAAAACATTGAAATTGGATAGTGCCAGGGCTTCCTTGGGCCGAGCCTCTCGCTCTCTGCCTTCATTGTTTCAACTTCAAGTTTCTTGACTTTCTCGTGGAATCTCTTCACCTTTTCTCTAAGGTCTCTTATATCCCTTCTGAAGTGCTTTGTGACAATTCTGAGTTCCTTCGCCTCCCTAAGCAGATATTCCATATCCGCAATTGAAACATCGCGAACTTTGCTCTCAAGCTCACCCACTATCTCCTCGTCCTTATCCAGTCTCTTTCTTATGTTCTGCTCCACAAACTCGAAGCTCTTGTGCGAATCTCTCAAGTCCTTATCCAGAACAACCATCATGCTTGCCATCTTGCCTCGTTCCTTCTTCTCCTCAACTTTTGCCTTCTCTTTCGGGGGCTCCTTCGCGATGAGAAATGTCCCGAGCAGGGTGTAGTTTACATCTATCATGCCGCTCTCTTTCAGAACCTCTGCCAACTCCTCAACCTGGTCCTTCTCCAGAGCCATCGAACTTGCAGCCTCCTTCACGTCAACCTTACCTTTCTTCTCTACATACTCCAGAAGCCTGTCTATGACAGTTTCAACTCTCTCGGAAACTCCCTCCGTCATCTCAGGCTGCTCGCTCTTCTCCTTCGGTTTTTTATCCGTCATGACCACCACGTGATGATTTTTTCTTTGGTGCAAGCATCTTATACCTCTACTTTATGGAAAGTGGCATAAAAAAGCATCGGTTTCCGCCACTATACTGCATCATCCACCTCTTTTTTATAAATGCTATAACACACAGGCATATCTCAGCATGCAACTATACTCCGGTTGTATATAACAATCGTATTCTCGGTGTTGTTTATATAAAAGTCCCCCCCGCAGAGACTGAATGGAGCTACTTTACTCCCGAAGCTTATGTTTGTCACCGATATCCGGTAGATACAGCTATGTTCTCTGTAATCAACAGTAACAGTTTTATTTGTTATGCTCAGGTTATAATCCTCTCCCTCTATTTTCATAGGAAGGCTGAACTCTGCGTAGTACCCCTTGGAGTACATTGCGGTATTTACAAGGTTGGAGAGCTGCCAGCACATCTTCTCAGCCTCGAGCTTTGACTGAACGTTCCACCTCTCAGAATCCTTGCTTCCGGCGTATATTGTAAAAATTATCATAACAGAAATCAAAACGATTATGCAAATCATGAATTCAACTGCAATCTGAGCTCTCCTCCCTCCCATCTAAGTGGCCTCCTTTATGTTCACCTGCCCAGTTGAATTCATGCCAACTACGAGAATATGTCTTCCAGGCAATGTCGGCATGGTGCCGGTGATGTTTGCTCTCGCAAGCGAATATACATCGGTAACGCCTCCAGTCGGCAGATTCAGATTTATATTTACCTCCTGCCCGCTGAAGTTAGCATGGTTTATTCCAGCTGGCAGGTATACTTCAACAGTAGTCGTAGCGCCAGGTCCCTGGGCATACACCCTGTCCGCAGAGTCTGCTATAGAATCTACCGCAACCCTTGCCTGGGATACCTGCCCTGCTATCTCTATGTCCATCACTCCGATATACAATACTGGCACAAGTATTATGAGAAAAAGTACTAGAACGGCTCCGTATTCGATTCCCACCTGTCCTCTTCTACAAACAAGCATAATTATAATAAACTACCCACCGCTTAAAAATATATCTGAAGGGTGGGGTTGGTATGGAGATAGGTCTTACGATCGTGAAGAAGTAAAATGCATGGCTATAGAGGATTCCTACTGCGAGTTTGTGCTAAACCCTGCTAAAATAACTACTCGCTGAGCAGGTAGACCAAATCCCCTTCCTTCACTCTTGAATCAACTTTGAGGCCTATTGACTGTCCTCTACCAGCACTTTCCACTGGGGCTTTGTCTATCTGCATGGAGCTAGCAAGCTGCTCCACAACACCTGCCGGACCCTCTATAGATATTCTATCCCTTGCTCTCAGTTCAGCAGTTAGGTCAACTACGGCCACACTTATCTTGCCGAAGAAGTGCGTTACCTTTCCCACAAGTTTCTTTTCCATAACGCCCACCCTCCTTATTAGATTACCCTCATCCAGTATAAAAACATTCCCATGTTGAATTGGTTTTGCAGGGTTTTCGCATAATTTCAAGCACTTTAACAGCAAAGTTTAAATTCTACCTCACTATAAATAATTCGGGGTGGTAATGATGTTTTGGGTTCTATGGTTTAGCTTAGTTTTGATATTCATATTCTCTATTGTAGGAGTATTCGCTTGGAATGGAAACCTTCTTGAGCTCATTAAAATAAAAACCGCAAAGAAACTCTGGCTTCTATCTGTAGTTGGCATAACCTTAGGGCTCCTCCTCTTCATCTGGAGCGTAGCGACGATAATGAACACCCCCTCATTGATTCTAAAGTTTTCAACATCACCTTCAGCTTCACCGCCACTGTGGCTGTGGTGTGCCATAAGCCTGTTGCTTATTGGAGGGTTTATGGTGGGAATTCCCACCCAGCTTTACCAGCTTAAGCTCACGAAAATTTCAAGGGATATGAGAAAGAACCTGTTCTACGTTGGAATGTTTCTCCTCGTAGTGAGCGTATTGCTTCTGATATGGCTCCTCATTCCCGGAAACCAGCTGCCGGCCTAGCTTTTTAATTTATTCTTCAAGCTCTCTCACAGTTTCGTATATTTCGAGGAAGCTTATAACCTCCCCATCTGAAGGTACAAATCTGTCCAAGTCTATAATAAGATGCCTGCCAAAAGGTTTTACCACCGCCCTGTTCACTCCATCCCTAACTATCTTTACTTTCTTCCTCTTCCTTGCAATTCCTTTTTCAATTTCCTTTGCTGGATTTTTTGTTGCAGGGCAAACATATTTCCATACACCGCTTCTCCCGCCTCTTCTGTACCAGTATTCCCTCCGACCGACCTTTTTCTTATGAAATGCCGAAGCATCCCACCGCAGTCCATCTATCTCCGCTTCCAATAGCCTGGTTCGCTTGTCCAGCTCGACCTTAAGCTTGTCGTTTCCGTTAATCCATATAGCGAGGTTCACGAAGTTATATTTATCCATTCTTATTTATATACCTAACTATAATGGATATTTTTACCAATAGAATCAGATCTGGTAGTTATTATCGCATATAGTTCTTATCAGATTCGCCAGTGCATCCTCCTTCTCCATTATGATGACCATGTAGATGTGGAATGACCTGGCCCTTATACTCAAATCGTGCAGGAATTTTCCAAGCGATGTTGGGTCATTATACAGCCCGAGAGATGCAAGTCCATCGAGCAACAGGAAACCTCTCCTGCTCTTCGATGCAGTCACCAGCCTCTTTGCAACCTCGTATAACTCTATCTGAAGGAAGCTCAAATCCGAAATGTCCCTCACAAACCACACATTTCTTTCGGGTTTGTCAGTATCAAGGAAGAAAGATTCTGATGGGGTGTGGAGGAGCGGGCTGCATGCATCCACATAGTACAACTCCGAAGGATTCATGCCATTCGCACTTATCAGCTTGGCATAATATGTATTGGGCCTGTTTATGCACGTTATTATGCCGCTCATCCCCTTATCCTGAATGAGGAATTTGAACAGCGCCAAGTCCAGCTTTGGCAGGTCTACAGTTGTTGTGATGGAGATAGCTTCCTCTAGTTCGCTCTTCATGAGCTTCTCCTTCAGGATGTTGTACAGTTCTTCTACTTCTGCCATTCTATCACATCATCTGCTAGTCACGCTGTAGTATGTAAGTGAAGTGAGGAATATTGTGGAGAAACTCCCAAGGCTCGGCAAATCAAAGGGTAAAATACCGAGAGGCACTAGGAAAGGCACTAGGAACTCAGTTATGAAAGTTACAATGCTGGTAACAAATACTCCAACCAGCAGGTACCTTATCCTCTTTTTCACCATCTCATTCTCGCATCCTCTGTAGAATCTAATCAATCTATACGCCACATACCCAGTGAAAGTCATCATATACGCAGTGAAGTAGACATAGCCATTGTAAATGCTGAGGTTCATCGGCGCTATCATATATACATAAAATCTTACAGAGACGTTAGTTGCAAGCAACCCGGCTATATCCAGAATCATGAAAATCAGAGGACCAAGCAACATAAGGGCGAGCTGCCTTTTTGAAGCTGTTTTATTTTCTAACGCTAGCACGAATGCCAGCGCAATTGAGGGTATGCAGGGAGTTGCTATCTCTATAAATTTTAGTATGAGGATTGCTTGGCTTTTTACTGTAGCAAGCCTCATCGCGAACTCCCCAATATTCCACCAGCAGAAGGCAAACATCAGAACCGCGAATAGTCTGTTGACAAGCAGCCTCTTCCTCCTGAAAATGAACACCCCAAATGATAGATTAACTACAAATGCGAGCAGAGGCAGAGCTGTCAGCAATATCTGCGAGTATTGTATACCTTCCATCTAACCATTTTTAGTTTAAATTGGCGCACTATTTATACATTTCTACCGATTAGCTGCGTGGTAAAGTCACTCTCGAGGCCTCACCCATGAGGGTTAAAGATTTATATTACCACTTACATAACGGAATTATGAAACTTTCGGTCATCCTCGCTCTCCTCTTCTCGTTGCTGCTCTTGGGCTGCTACTCCAGCCAGAATCTCGGAACTGGAGGGGAAGCCCCCCTTATAACTACTTCTAAAAATTTCACCATGAAGCAGGGCTGGCAGGAGAATTTCAGGCTTGTTTCAGGAAGTTCAACTATTACGTACACCGTAACAGTCACCAATGTAGCATCAAAAGCGGCAAAATTACGGATCACTTCAGGCACCACAGAAAAATCCATACCGCCGCTACCTATTGGAAAGACAGAGACGGTTTCTTTGAATGGAACAACAATTTTCATAACTCTGAATGATGTGAGTGAGGGATACGCTCGATTCAGCATATCATTATCCCAGCAGGGTACTCCTCCGGTTACCCCACCAGTACAGCCGGGCGAGCAGCCGAAAGTGCAGAATGGAGGTAAATGCTCAAACAGCTCCATATGCCAATCCGGCTATTGCAGCAATGGGTACTGCTGCTCCTCTGGCTCATGCTGCATTTCGGATTCCAACTGCTCCATAGGCAAGTGCAATATGACAACATACCGCTGCTTCACTGTGACACTTCTCTCCAACGGTTCGCCATGCACTTCTAATGCAGACTGTCAGTCCAACCACTGTAACAATAGCTATTGTTGTGCCTCTGGCAAGTGCTGCCTCTCAAACTCAAACTGCGCCTCAGGAGAAGTGTGCAATACAACCACCTTCTCATGCGTGCAGGCAGCTCCGACTTATGCAGCTGCTGATGCTGAAGCAGTGGCAAATTCCACCACGAACGGAACTCTAATGTCAAGATTCTCATCATTATTCAACACTGCAAGAGAGTGTGCAGGCGGAAGCGTCGCATACAAACAATGCGTACCAGCAGTAACTGTGAGGGACGATAAAGTATCAGCCTCCACATACAGAGTGATATACTCATACTACTTCAATGGAACTTCATGCTGCCCAACAACTGATGTGCTTGTGATAACTGTTAACCTAAGCGCGAATACAACAACAACGCAATGGATTGATACAACAATAACATCTACTTTGGCTGATAGTATGGATTCAGCTATAAGCTCCAACTGCGTCTCTGCCCTTCAGTACATTGCATGTAAAATATCGTAGTTATATGCTCTTTATTCCCTCGTATACGTCACTCTCTGCTTTATCATCCGAGATACGCTCAACCCTCACTATGACTTTGTCATTCTTAAACTCAAACTCAAGCGATACGCCCTTATTCTCAAATATCTCCGAAATATTTTTATATAACATATTTCCAATCTCCATTCCAATCAACTCCGTTTTGAGGAGCTCGGGTCATCGGCGATCAACTGATCCGAGCTTCCTCATCTATTCCTTGGCGAATAATCTCGCTATATGGTCATTAAGCCAAAAAACATAAGATTTTCTGGATTCATCCTTTCTGGAACCTATGGCATCCTGCATTCCCATCTGTCTGCATTTTGAATTTATTCTCTTCAGCTGAGTTCTTGCTGGCTCCTCATTGATACCAAGCGAGCTAGCAAGCTCTTTGACAGTCTGCATGGGCTTCTGCGAGAGTGACTTCATAACCTGAATCTGTGTTTCTGAGAACTCGTCCAATATATCATGTTCAACTCGCTCCTCTTTCTTTTCCAGCTTCGGAAGCGCGCCATAACGCTCAGCATACCTCATTATATCCTCCTTGCTTATTTCATGGACTTTATCTTCGATTGCACGGTCCACGCAATAACTCAGAAAGAGGAGGAAGCTTCGTGGTGCCCCTGCGAATATATCGCAAGCAACCTCAACTGCACCCTCATCAAAAGGAGTGAATCCCTTGCCGCCAAAGCTCTCAATCCTCTTCAGCACAAGCTGCTTTGCCTCCTCTTTATTCAAATTTGTCAGTATAAGTTTATTCATAGGAGATATCCTATTCACAACTGCATCAGGAATAAGGCCTTCCACATCCGTCTCCTGCGTCTGTATGCCCGAGATGATTAGCCTGCATCTGATGCTCATATCCGCCATATCCTTTATTCTATAAACTATCTCCTGGGATTCGAATATATGTGCCTCGTCCAGAAATATAACTGCAACTCTGTTCTTCTTCTCAAGCTTCTCAGAGAGTAGCTCAGGGGTTACAAACGCAGGAGGTTTATAGCCCAGTGCTCTTCTCAGAGCTGCAAATGGACTCGGCTCTTCTAATGCATTTATTATCCTGTAATCCACCTCTCTCGCATCCTTTGGAGGTTCTTCGAAGAAAATTGAGACGTAACCTGGATTCGCCTTCATCTCTCCTTCAAGCCATCTGCAGAGGGTAGTCTTGCCCGCCCCGACAGGACCTTTTATCAGGACGTAGCCGCCTCCATTCACCAGATATTGCAGTAGGGCTTTTCTCTCCTTCTCAAGACCGACTATAAGTTCCGGCAGTATGGTTTTGGCATCAAGAGGATTGCCTGTCCAGCCAAAGCGGGAGTACCATTCACCTGCCTTTTTTTCATACCCCTTCAGAGTTACATCCATTCATCTCACCATACAAATTTTGTATTGCAAACCATACAGCTCATGCTGTACGGTATAACCTCTTCTAGTCGTATTTGTATGGCCAGATATATAAACCTTTGGGTTTTTGTATGGTTTATAAGAGATTTGTATGGTCAACCATACAAGGAGACTGTGAAGGACCTATGCATTCTCAGACACCGAATAAGGATAAACTATTTAATATCTAGTTCCTTCTTAATTGCTTCCTTGTCGAATCCTATGATTATTTTGCCATTTATGTCCAATACAGGCACACCTGTCTGGCCGCTCTTCTCAAACATCTCTACTGCTGCCTTCCTGTCCTTTGAAACATCTATATCCTCAAACTTTATGCCGTTCTGCTTCAGAAATTCCTTTGCCTTAATACAGTACGGACACGCCGGAGTTGAATAGATTTTCACGCTCATCAGAACACCTCATTGTTCATTTTGCCACAACTATATAAAAGATTATGCCATCTTCTTGGCAATAAGAATCCAGAAGTTCTTATCATCTGCCCCGGTCACCTTTTTTAGGAGTAAAAATTCAAAATTTTGAAATGTTTCCCTCATATCTTTTTCTGAGAACTGCCACTTCTCCATCTCTGTTACACTCCCATCATCATTACGGCATTTTATACTATACGCTTTGTCGTCAGATGTCAGTATAACCAATATGAGCCCGCCTGGCCTTAGAACTCTTTCCATCTCACTAACGGCTTTCATTCTCTCGTCAGATTTAAACGCTACCAGCACCGCCAGACTCAAGGCCGCATCAAATGTTCCATCCCGAACTGGGAGTTTTATAGCATCGCCTAGAATAACATCTATATCCAACCTCTTCTCTTTAGCACTCTTTTGCACAATTGTAGTCTGTCTTCGCTGTATATCTAAATCAGTGACCTTAAAGCCCCTTCTAGCCAAGAATCTTGACTCATAGCCCTGTCCGCACCCAATATCGATTATATCTTGAGCTTTATACTTTTTAAGAAAAGGAACGAAATCTCTAAATGCCTCTCTACGTAATTCCTCCATCCCATAGTGATCGAATTTACCTATGTTAGAAATTTCATACTGCATTCTCCGAAAAATCCCTGCTCCCTCTCCCTCTTTTTTCTCCACCACATTAACTTGCATGTTAATTCCTAATATCCCAGAATTAATATATCTATGCAAAGTTTAAACAGAGCAACCAAACATCTACTAAAATCATTGAGAAATCTACAGCTTATGGAACGAGGTGAGAAGGGGGCTCTTGCGAGCCCCCTGATGTTTACTCGACTTTTATCGCCTTGCCTCCTTCTGTCTTCACTTTCTTCCTCATTCTCACTTCGAGGACACCATTCTTGTAGTTGGCTTTAACCTTGTCTGGAATTACTTCGCTCGGCAGCGAGACTGCCCTGTAGTAACCGCCGTATCTCCTCTCTCTGTAATAGTAATCTTCGTCTCTCTCTTCCTTGTCCTCTTTCTTTTCAACCCTGACCTTAAGTGTGTCCGTCGTTGTGCTTACTTTTATATCTTCCTTATTTACACCAGGCAGTTCCATTAAGGCCACGAGGTCCTCTCCTTCATCCATTATGTCTGTGAGAGGTTCTCTTGTACCCTCAGGAATGCCCATCCTGTTCATTCCCTGGCACCCTTTCATCATTTTCCTAAGTCTTCCCATCTCCCCAAACGGTCCGAATACTTCATCCATACCTTCACCTCCCTTTTGTTAATAAATCTTTAACAAGTTAATAATTATATAACAAAACATTTAAATACTTAACTAATTAAAAAATAATTATGCAGTGGAGAGGAAGACCTACAATAATAATAAGAAGGATTGAAATTCCGATAGAACATGACATCGAGAGTAGCGTGACATGGCTGTGTGAATGCCTAGGCTTCGGAGGAGATGAGCTGGCCATAGAAATTTTCAAGGATCTTCTGAAAGCAAACTACAGAGGGCAGTATCCCTCAAGCACTGAGCTCTGCAAGGGCAGGACAGTGACGAGGGCAGCGATAATCTACCATCTGAATAGGTTTATAGAACGCGGGCTCATCGAGAGGAGAGGCAGGGCGTATTTCTTGAGAAGCACCACGCTCACCAGCACAATTGAGGAGATAGAGGAGGATGTGTTGAGATATTTCAAAAGACTGAAGGAAGTTGCTAGAAAGATAGATGCAGAGCATAATATTCCCGTGGAATGACCTTAGAGGTGGTCATATGAATATTGAAGAGAAGCTTAAAAACTCAAAATCCATACCGGATATTTTTGAAGTAGTTAAAGAAGTAGTTAGGAAAACTACGAATTCAGAAAGGGCAGGTTTGATGCTTGGTCTTGCAGAGATGGGAGGAAGCGAGGGCTTCTGGATAGGGGCCTTCTATCCAGTTGGTACGAATATGATAGTCATGAATGAAACACCCCTAAGAAAAATAACTGAAACAAACCCGAGACTTTTCAATGCATACTGTTTTCATATCCTGCTTCACGAATACCTGCATAGCCTGGGAATTCTTGATGAGAATATCACGAGGAGAGCTACCTACGACATAAGCAGAGCAGTTTTTGGAGAGGACCATGTAATAACTGAAATGGCAAGAGATATCAGAAGATTCCTCCCCTACATCACCTATGCCGAATCATCCTGGGCTCCTCCAAGCGATTTGGATATAAAGCTCGTGAAAGGATTTGATAGGTCAAGTGTCAGTTACATCATCTGAATATCTACAACTTACCTAACAAAACCATTAGATTTTTTAATCTGATAATCCTAAACCATTTCATGAAAAGGATACTCGCTCTTGCTTTCATAGCAGTGTTCCTCCTAGGGTGCACTGCACCTGGTTGGGAGTGTTTCAGTGACTCTGACTGCCCACAACCAAAATGCCTTGGCATTACCGCAAAATGTGATTACGGAAAATGTGTCTACATCAATTCAAATGGAACTCTTGCAAACTGCAGCAATGTTTCAATTCCAAACCCAGCTGCAAAATATTGTGTTGATAAAGGATATAAGTATGAGATTGAAACGGCTTCTGATGGAAGTCAGATAGGTTATTGTTACGTGTTCTCTCCAGAAAGTTATCTCGTCAAGTGCGAGGAATGGGCATTCTATAGAGGCGAGTGCCCGAACTGTGATGTGTTCTGCAAGGCAATGCCCCATATCGAATGCATAGGTTATTGGAACATATCTGGAGAATTCCCCCATTGCAAATGCCAGTATGCCTGTTCAGCAAGCGCAGTGTGCAGCTCAGATTATGAATGCTCAAATGATTATGCATGCTACAACTCGCGCTTCTGTTCAACTACCCCAAATGGCATAGTATGTGGAGACCAGGAAGGAGATTTGCTCTGTCATAAACTATGCAATTACAGCTCAGACTGCCCAACGGATATGCCGTATTGCAGAAGTATTAATATAGCTAAGGGCGATGTGATAACGCTGAAAAATATGTGCATGAAGGAAGAGTGCAAAGTTGATTCAGACTGCCCTCAGCCGAGATGCCCCGGAGTAAAAGCAATATGTGTCAGTGGCAAATGCAAGTTTGTTGATTCCGGAGGCAGTCCAGCAAGATGCGGTGCAGATAATGAGATGAACAAGGAGCTCTGCGAGAAATACGGAGGGCATTGGAATGAATGTGGTTCTGCATGCACTGGCAGGCCACCAGGAACTGTCTGCATCGCAGTTTGCATCGCCCAGTGCGAGTGTGGCGGAATAGCAGGTTGGAAATGCCCTCCTGGTTACTCCTGCAGACTCTCTGGCGGAATAGCTGACGAGCTAGGAGTTTGCGAGATATCGAATGAGTAGTCTCGCAATAGTCCATACAAAGTAATGCGTATAACAAACCGAGCTGCAACACTTAATTTAATATACCGAAACATAAATATACTCAGTGGGAGAATGCGAAGGGAAGTAATACTACTCGCGGTGGTTGTCATAATAGCAGGTGCTGCTCTATGGCTTTGGTATAGACCCGGGCAGGAAAATCCTCCAGTTAACAAATGCCCATCAACATGCAAATATGGATGTCTGCCAGGAACAACAACCTGCAGGGAACCACCTCCGCTTACATGCCCTCCCCAATGCAAGCTTGGCTGCATCTCAGGGACAACAGAGTGCAAGCCCGAGGTTGTCATACCAAAGGTGAAGCAGATACAAAGCTGCGGCGCTATAACGGAGAGCTGTGAGCTGAGTGTAGATCTCAACTCAGATAACACATGCCTTTACATTCAGAATGATGATATAATACTGGACTGCAAAGGGCATTCAATAAGCGGGAGTATGAGGGAGGGATCGTATGCACTTCAGATAATCGGAAGGCATAACGTAACTATCAATAATTGCATGGTTAAAAATTACGCATCAGGCATATTTGTTGATTCATCCTCCAATGTCTCCCTGCTGGATGTTAAAGCAGACAACAATCTCGAGGATGGAATTTTAGCTAACCTCTCAAAATATATTTCGATTGAGATGACGTCTGCATCAAGCAATGGAAAATCTGGTGTTGAGTTGATTTCATCAACAGATATTAGTCTCTCAGACAATACAATTTCCAACAATGCATTTGGCATGCGGATACAATCTTCGAATATAACTGCATTTTCTAATAACGTCATATGCTCATCCCTAGTTTCGGATCTGCGATGCTACTACGAAGTACATATTGGAAGTGATGAAACCAATATATGCAAAGAGACTGATGGGTGCAGTATAAACTGTTCTCCCTGCCCCTAAATTACTATGTGTATTCTATTTTTGTAACTCCAAAATCGCCACTCACATTTGCTTTGACAAATATCTCTCCAGGACCTATCGCTGTCACGTTAACAGCAGCCAGACCACTGGAGTTTGTGATTGTAGAATTCTGCTCTAAAATTCCACCATAACTATTTGCAAAATCTACTCTAATACCCGTACCCATAGATGCCCCGGTTGTATAATTCGTAATATTCGCCACAACAAGAATCTTTGAGCCAACAGTGGTGGTGTTTGGGTTGGCGCTCACATTTACCATAACATTCTTGAGTTGATTAACTGGTGCAACATCGATGTCCATCGTTGCCATCACTAGTTTGCAGGCTCCCCCACTGTACCAGCACATTATTGTCGCAGGATTTTCAATAGCTGATAGATTTGTACTTACTTCTCCGCTGCTGTTTGTCACTAAGCCAGTCTCTGGGAAGAACACAGCCCCACTGCTTATGTTACAATCAACAGGTATGTCCGGAGTTGGAGTACCGTAAGAATCTGTAAATCTGACTGTGATCATAGAAGTGTTGATTCCATCTCCATTGATTTTACTTTGATTTGCACTCGCCGTAGCATTCGCTGGAGGTGGTTTGAACGTCACATTGGTGGAGTTGGAGAACTGCAGAATGTCTGTCCCATTTGAGTAGTCCACATAGGCAGAGATATTTGCATCTCCGATAGTTGATGAGTATACCCAAGTTTTAACCTGTCCGTTTGAGTCAGTACCTAAAGAGCAACCGCAACTCACACCACAGCACCCTAGTATGCCCAAACTCGGTGGGTTGATGTAGACTGATGTGTTGCTCATTGGTTGTGGAGGCGTACCAGCATCCATCAAAGTTACTGTTATCTGTGAGCCAAAAACTCCATCAGCATATGCCGATTGAGGCGATGCATTAAGCACAATTGAGCTGACATTGGGTCCGAAGTTTATTGGTGTGGAATTCGAAACAGTAATCCAACCGGATATGTTATAATAGTATGAGTAGAAAGTCAAGGTGTAATTTCCGGATATGTTATGCATGATGTCATTTACGGATCCTCCTCCTGAGGAGTTAGTGTAGTAAGATTGTGGTGAGTAAGAAGGGCATTTGCCTGGTACGCAAGGTGTTATGCCTTCCTCATAATAAACTCTGCCAAGAGGGCTACCATTAAAATCGTAGAGAGTGAAGTTCACCTTTGTCCTATCGTTTTTATCCGGCTTGATCATTCTTGCAGGCTCTATGATTATTGTTTGCGGGATTGGTGAGACATTTATCAGTGATGTATTGGTAACTAAAGACAGACAATTATCCGGTGAGAATGGCTCAGCGTTGCAGCGGTACCAGCTGCCCGCAGTAATGTTATACAACCCCGGAGGATATACCCCTGTGAAAGTTGTGTTTGCCAATCCCCCAGTGTTTGTGGACCTGCTGCAACAGCCATTTGTAGTACTGGTATTCTTACAGCAGGGTAACCAGGACATATAGCTGGGCCTCAGATAACCCCAAGATACCCAATCATCGGATCCTGGTCCTGCCATTTGATCATAATAGTCGATCAAATAATTTGGTTGGTAGAAATACACATATGGTATATTTGGGATGGGGTTTCCACTGGAATCCCTGAAAGTTGCGTTTATTACCATCGATGTGCTACAATTTGCGCAGGGTGGGGTTGGATTAGGAGATAGACTCATCAAAATTGAACTTGGGATGGGGTAGAATGTTATATTCGTATAAAGGTAATATGTTAAATTAACAGGAATGCCACCAGTGTAATTCTCAACCAGCAGAGTAACATTTGCAATACCTGGCGTATCTGACCTTAGTTTTGTGCAAACTTTGCCATACTCATTTGTGCGCAGGCACTCCTGTGGGGTATTACTGCCAAATATCCCTAGAGTTGAGTTAAAGCAGATTGATATGTTGCCAAGTGCAGCATCATTCACATTGAAGGTTGAAACGCAGATTGATGAATTCGTATAATTATCTGCAGGCAGCAGAGTCGGCCCAACCTCCCTCCACCTCCCGTTTCCCACCACTTTATCATTCTGGTAAACCGTGATGTTTGTCGAATTGAATATATACGCCCCCCCAATCTTAACCTTTGCAGTAACATTTGCAGTTCCCCACCAACTTCCATTAGAGCTGACGTATATAGCAGCTCTCGGGTCTGGAGGGGAGGGTATACTGCTGTAATCCCCGCACTGGTTTGCTGTTTTCGAGCATTGGATTGATTTTATCAGCACCTCATTGCTATCCCACTCAACTTCTACGTTACTCATAGGACTCCCTGAGAGGTTTAAAACCCGTGCAGTGACCTGCAGCCGGGTGTAGCCGTCATTTGGAAGCGTTGTGCCGGTCCCGTTAAATGTTGTCAGGTTGAGTATTATACTGCCAGGTTTGGGCACACAACTGCCAGATACATTATCACACATTTCTGTCGCAGTATCTGTGCAATCGCATATATCGCATCTGTCGGACAAGTATCCGTTTATACAGAACAGAGGCTTTGTGCCGGAGCAGCTTAGATTCTGACTTCCATCATAACATGTTTTCTCTACCAGCACAAAATTCGCAACTGTGGAGTTTGATATTGTAGAGGAGTAACTTGCGGTCACAATAGCACTTCCAGGAGTGGTAGAATGCAATGAGGGATGTATCGTTGTCGTATTGAAGCAACCGCCGGCATAAGTCGTTACGGTTGCAGTATTGTTCATCTTCACAGGGGTGACATAATAGCCATCACACCTACTAGTTGCGGTGGACCAGTTAAAAACAGACCTAGTACCAGATGAACCGCAATCCCCTGAACTTTTCGAAGCAACTCCGTGTATTCTATTATTATCATCCCCACTGGAATTCAATGCATAGTAATACTCCCAATCTCCAGTATGGATTTGTATGCCTCCCCTTTGGAAGAATTTTTGGGGAATATTATTAGGATCGTTAAGAGCCTGACATGCCCAAACCTCTACTGGAAGATATTCATTTGCAGAAATCAGTATGGTGGTGCTTGCATTGTAGAGCATTATAGACTTAAGCTGCTGTGGGTCTCTCACAGTTTGGAAACAATCCGTCGTTCTTCCCCCACCACATTGGATTATCCCTATTTTCGGCAAGTCTTGTGTCAGATTATTGTACAGGTTAGTTGGATAGATCCATGACGCCTGACCCCAGCTTCTGTTGTAAGAAGTATTATAAAAGATGTAAACTATCCTTCCGTTTGTACCTGTCAGATTGAGATAGCTCGTTATAGCTAATGACCTATCCTTTGACTCCGTGGGTGGTAATTCAGAAGCCGTAGCCATGATCTTAACAAACTCTCCCGCATATGCATCAAACTCAACAGGGTCAGCAATCTCGTAAGTGGTAGCCCCAGATTGGCATGTGCCGTTATACCCAAATATTTCATAGCCGGCTCCATATGATCTGGCGTTGGAGAGAATTGTGGGCCTTTTAGTCGGGAACATGGTTATGCCCGGCATCTTCTGCGTTCCTACATCACTCATGAAGTAGCCGAAATCCGTTGTGATGGTTATACGTGCATCAGACACAGGCTCATTGTTCATATTGTAGAGACAGCCGGATATGTCAATTGAAGCTTCGCTACCTACGTTCTTCGGCCCATTATTTGAAAGTTCAAGCCTACCCACAAATGGAGCGAATGCCAGGTTGGTGGCATTCCAGACGCCAATTGCCATGGCAGTTATCCTACCTGGGTGAGTTACATTCGATGAGAAATTAGCATGGGCGATACCATCTGAACCAGTGTAAGCTAATGTTGGCGTAACATTAGAATCAGCATCGCTAAACAGCCCTACGGGTATAAATGGGACCGGATCCCCAGAGGTATTATAGACACTTATGTTGACTTCATAGTAACCTCCAACGGGAACAAATTCCGGGGGAGACGGATAAGAGGTAAACACAATAGTCCCATTTGGGGGAGATTTGTTGACCCTAACAATGACTGTGGCATTGGCGTGAGGTCCGCAGGTTGATATATTCAGTACAACAATCTCATACTCTAAATTCGGATCAGAAAGCACATGGCTGTAGCTCGCGACTGCATCACCAGTTGAATTCGTAATGTTAGAATTCGTTGGGAGAAAGTCATACGTAGTAAGCCCACCAACCCTATCAAATATTACTGTAGCATTTGCGGCAGATGTTCCATCAGCATATTTCGCATTTGCAATTAATTTGGTGAATACATACTGCTCAACTGGATTCGGGTCTGCTCGAAGTTCAAGACGGGAGACAGGGCAGTCATGGCAGCAGTTTGTCGGGTTCTCACCAAGCACATAATCGCATACATCATCCCCGCATGCATACAGAGTTGCTGATGGAGGCTCCATTTGCGTCCTTATGGCACCGCTTACTGTGTACTCCGGAGCTCCTGTGCAGCTGCCTGTTTTTGTATAGTTTTGAAGAGCATTGCAGTTCCTGTACCTAATTGCAAGCCTGAAATCTAAGTTCTTTCCCGTACTTGGAACTATTTCCATGTCAGGTATGAAAACAAGACACGACAGCACAGTCCCGGGTTTTATGGGGGATGCCGTCGGGTAGCAGTTTCCTCTGTACTCTTTCTTGCCAGACTTCCCAATATTCTCAACATAGAGAGAAACTGAATTGTCTGGGAATAGAATGTCATAGCCAAGCCCATTCACAATTCGGTATACAAGCACCATGCTCTTTGCATCAGGCGCATATCCAAATCTGAAAGTTTTGCAGCTCATGGTCGGAGCAATGTTGCAGTAGACTGGGAAGAGATTTCTCACATCAAGGTAGCCGGAATAATACGCTATCATAACTATAACTAGAATAAGAAGCACAACCCACCCATATACAGTGATCAGCTCTATTGCAGTTTGAGCCTTTTTGCCACTCATCGCATCTATTAGAATTGATGCACTATATAAACTTTATTCATTGGTCTCTCGCTATTTTTCCAAACTTTGAATAGGGCTTGCTTGTCTTACTCCTAAGTTCCTCGAATATGACCTGGCTAACCCGAATTCCCGCCCTTATGATTATCCTGTTTGAAGAGAGGTTCACTATCTCAAGGATCTGGTGGTTTCTCGACCCTGGTTGGATGAAGCCACTTGTGACGTGAATTGCCAGCCCAAGCCTTGCGAAACTGCTTCTGCCCTCAAGCCTTCCCGAAATGTTTTCTGGCAGTTCTATCTTCTCCACAGTCTTACCAAGGACCATTGCGCCTGGCTCAAGCTCAACCTCATCAGCTCTGAAATGCTCCATAACCTCATTGAAATTAACTCTGGATATGTCAAGTTTACCACTCATGTTTTTGGGCTTCCAGAACTCGTTGCCCAAAGTCAAATCCACGGATGCTGGCCCAATCTGCTCATCATGCGGAGGCGGAGTTATCTTTATAACGCCACTCTTAAGGTACCTGCGTATATCTCGGTCCGATAGCAGCATAAGAACACCACATTCTTATTTGGGTGCGGTATATAAATCTCTTTTCACGGATTTTGAGATAAGCTTTAATATCACAACCTACATGGGTATAAACGCTTTCGCAGTTGCAGTATACGAGGTTTCTGGAGTTCTTAATATGAGGAGAGCGCAGTCAGCAATGGAGTTTCTCATGACATACGGATGGATGCTCCTTGTACTACTAGTGGTTATAGCAACCCTCATAGGCATGGGCATATTCAACCCACCAAAATCTTCGTCATGCGTCTTCCCAGCAAATTTTGTGTGCAATGCATACAAGCTAACAACTGATGGGAACCTAACACTTGATCTGTGTCAGAATACAGGCCACCGCATAAATGTGAATGGTATAAACTGCACCAAGAGCATAGACCCAAACCTACTCAACCCGCAACTTTTTCCGGTGAATGTCTACATAAAAAATAGCGACCATGAAGTGGTTGCAAATGGGACAAATGCCAAGTGCTTCGATGACTCTGGACAAGTTACATCCGGTGTTATTGGCTCCTCTTATTCTGGCAAAATCCTGCTTTACTATGTTGAAAATGATACGGGAATGTCCCACCTTATTGTAGGGAGTATAACAGTTAATTATGAGTAGGCTTCTGCCGCAATAGCTTCGCTTTCTATTCTCTCTTCCTTCTTTTCCTTTTTCCTCTTCCTCTTCCTTGCTCTCTTCTTAATTCCCTCAGCGCCCTCATCATTTATTACTTTTTCTATAGCCGCTATATTGTGTCCTTTCTCCCTCTCCAGTTCCTTCAAAACAGATATCGCAAGCTGCTTCCTCCTGTACAAGTTGGGCTCAATATCTTTCAGCATCTCAGAAACCCTTGGGAGGAATTTAAGCCAGCATACCATAACTATCCCTTCGCAACACCGAGAGGGGTCATCTTTGCAACTATCTTCGAAATACCGGCAAGCTCAACCCCTCTCACAACCTCATTTATATCCTTATACGCACCGGGAGCCTCCTCGGATATGATGTCCCACCCAGTTGCCCTGAGGTATATTCCTCTGCCCTCCAGATTGCGCTTCACATCGCTCCCTGGGTATGTTCTTATTGCCTCATGCCTGCTCATCACTCTTCCTGCTCCGTGGCATGTGGAGTAGAAGCACTCCTTTCCGCTCTCCTCCCCAACCAGAATATAGGAGGCAGTTCCCATGCTCCCGGGTATTATCACAGGCTGCCCAGAATTTCGGTATATGGAAGGAATCTCCTGCCTGCCCGCCGGAAAGGCTCTTGTAGCGCCCTTTCTGTGGACGCACAGCTTTGTTCTTTTGTCCCCAACTTCATGCTCCTCAATTTTTGCTATGTTGTGGCACACGTCATACACAAGCTTCATGCCAAGTGAATCCGCACTCTTCTTGAAAACATCCTCGAAAGTCCCCCTTATCCAGTGCATCATGACCTGCCTGTTGCAGAATGCGTAGTTGACAGCCGAATACATCGCGCCGAAATAGTCTTCAGCCTCCTGAGAGTTCAGCGGCGCGCAGCACAGCTCAGGGTCCGGCAGCTTTATGTTATACTTCTTTGATGCATTGAGCATCACACGTATATAATCATCGCAGACTTGATGCCCAAACCCTCTTGAGCCGCAGTGAAGCATCACTACAATTTTGCCTTCCTCCAAACCGAATGCCTTTGCAGTATGCGCATCCATCACCTTTTCAACTTTCTGCACCTCCAGGAAATGATTGCCTGCGCCAAGCGTGCCGAACTGGGGGGCTCCCCTGCTCTTCGCCTTCTCGCTGACCTTTGAAGGGTCTGCTCCGTTTATGCAGCCGTTCTCCTCCTGTCTCTGCGCATCCTCCTCCCAGCCATAACCTTTTTCGATTGCCCATTTTGCGCCGCCCCTCACGGCATCATCCAGCTCCCTTATGCTCAGCTTTATCTTGCCCTTGCTCCCGACTCCTGAGGGGATGTTCCTGAAGAGTTTATCAATGAGCTCATTTATCTTCGGTTTTATATCTGCTTCTGACAGATTTGTAAGAATAAGTCTCAGCCCACAATTTATGTCATATCCCACGCCCCCTGGTGAAACTACCCCATTCTCAAAATTGAAGGCTGCAACACCTCCAATAGGAAAACCATAACCTTCATGTCCATCGGGCATTACAAATGAACTGTCAACTATCCCTGGGAGACATGCAACATTGGTTGCCTGGTCAAAAGTCCTGTCCCTCCTCATTCTCTCAACAAGCTCCTTTGTGCCGTATACTCTCACTGGAACATTCATCCCGGCCTTCGCTTCCTTTCCTATCTCCCATTTTCCATCTGATACCTGATTTAGTTGGTACATAATCAACCTCTCTATATAGTGGGTAAATGCAGCTTTTAATATCTTATATAAGCTCCCCAGAGCAAATTATTTAAATTTGAGAGTATAAACTAAAGCTGAAGGTGAGACTATGACAGTATTCGGAGCTGGAATAGGCGTGGTTTGTATCGTTGGAATTGTCGTATTGGTACTAGTAGCCCTTGCTGCTTTCTACTATAACAGGATAGTTGTGCTGAGCAACAGGATTGACAATGCCTGGTCTCAGATAGATGTGCAGCTCAAGAAGAGGGCTGACCTTGTTCCTAACCTTGTTGAGACGGTGAAGGGATACATGAAGCACGAGAAGAATGCTATTAAGATGGTGACTGACGCTAGGGCGAAGATGATGGGTGCAGGGACGGTGGATGAGAAGATGAAGGCAAGCGGTGAACTCACAAGAGCGCTCAAAACAATCCTGGCCATTTCCGAGAACTACCCCCAGCTCAGGGCGAGCGAGAACTTCAAGCTTCTTCAGGAGCAGCTGGATGGAATTGAGAGCAAGATAGCCTATGCACGACAGTTCTACAACGACTCTGTGCTGAGCTACAACAACATGATCGCCACAATTCCCGGCCTCTGGTTCGCAGGTTTCATGGGCAAGGCTTCCAAGCAATACTTTGAGATTGAGAAGAAGGAGAGAGAACCGGTCAAAGTCAAATTCGATGAGTAGATGGAGAAGATAAGCTTCTACGACCAGATGGAAAGAAACAAGAGAGATTCCATACTGCTCATACTGGTCGTTTTTGTTTTTCTAGTTATCATGATTTCTTTCGTGGGTTTCATCTATTCGCCAGGGGAAAGCTTCATTTTCACAATCATTGCAGTAGTAATGACTGTGATTTACATAGGCGTCACATACCGCTACGGCGATCAGATTGTTCTGAAAAGTGTCAACGCATACCCAGCTAACGAGAGGAAGCATGCCTATTTGGTAAACACAGTAGAAGGACTTGCAATAGCCGCAGGGATTCCCGTGCCTAAGATCTATGTGATGGATTCCCCAGAGATTAATGCTTTCGCAACTGGAAATGACCTCCAGCATGCATCCATCGCGGTAACGACAGGCGCACTGGAAAATCTCAACAGGAAGGAGCTTGAAGGTGTAATCGGGCATGAGATGTCGCATGTCAGAAATTATGACATAAGGTTCGCCACTCTTGTTGCAGCTATGGTTGGAATCACCGCTATACTCTCCAACATGTTCATAAGAAGCTTATGGTTCCGAGGAGGAAACAGGGAGGAAAGGAGGGGGGGAGGAATTTTTATTCTCCTCTTAGTTTTTGGGATGCTGCTCGCAATAATCGCTCCGATAGTCACCCGAATAGTCCAGGCTATGATTTCAAGGAGAAGAGAGTATCTTGCAGACGCCAGCTCCGTGCAGCTGACGCGTTACCCAGAAGGGCTTGCAAGCGCGCTTGAAAAAATACGGGATGTAAACCATGGCAAGATGCCTGTCAGCGAGGCAGTCTCCCACCTCTTTTTCGTTGACCCTACAAAAAGCGCACTGGACTCACTCTTTGCAACGCATCCGCCTATTGAAAAGAGGATAGAAATCCTAAGGTCAATGTAATCCCTTTCTCTTCTCTATTATTTTTGCAGCTTCCTCCCTTCCCCACTCTGTCAGCTTGAAGATTCCAGCATCATCCTTATCAACCAGTCTCAGTTCCAGTAAGTTCTGAACTGCTAGCCCGATTTTAATCGTATCAACACCCGCTATGGTGATTATTGAAAATATGTCTGGTCTCTCACCTCTCTGCTCCAGCACGTTCACTGCCATCAACCCTCTCTTATCATCCTCGGAAAGATCAAATATCGGTCTCTCTGTTACTGCGACATCATCCTTGATTTGATGGATTGAAGATATAACCCTCTCTGCGATTTCTCTATACAGCCGTGGGTCGTCTTTTTTTACATTTACCTCAATTCTCTCAGGTGGAGCTACCTTGACATCCACATCTGCGCCGAATTTCCTAGTAGCTCTCTCAATCTCTAACTCTGCAGTTCTGAAAACTACAGGATCTTTCTTTTTGACTACTACTTCTATAGACATAGTGAAGTTTACTCATTCAGAGTATTTAAAACCAGAAGAAAAAGTAAAATTTCTACTAAAGTATATCAGCGCTCTCAACTCTCACTTCCGATGCCTTCAGGATTCCGTCAAACAAGTCATAGTGCGTCTGCTCGAACTCTGCAAGCTTCTGGAAAAACATCCTTCCCTTCTCATCCTTTATCGTTCTTGAAAAGTCTTCGTAGAAATTCTTCGCTTCCCGTTCTGCTCTCGCTGCTCCAAGTAATATCCCCACATCACCGGATTCATCACTTATTGTTGGTAACTTAACCTTGGCGTATAGTTTAGGTCCTCCTGGCTTCCCCAGCTTGTCAGCGCTCACCCACCCCTTCTTCTTCGCAATGCTCTGCTTAAGCGTCTCAAGCTGTTTCAGGTGACTTGCCTCTTCCTTTGCTATGAAGTTGAGTAGGTTTGCCACATCCTTGCTCTTCGTCTTCTTGGACTTGTCAGTGTAATACTCTATGCTCTTCTTTTCCAAATCAATTGCAATCTCAACCCCCTCAGCAACATCAATGCTTCCAAGACCGAAGAATTCATCGAACAAATCCTTCACCCCTCTATGTTTATCTTTCATAAGCTGTTTTTAAATAATTGACATGCGCATCGCAGAACCTAAAGTTTTATAACCTTAGTAAACAAATGCTTAGTGGATAGATATGAGATTGCTGACCATACATTCAGACTTCATAGAGTACAAGCCCCTTCAGAAAGCAATACAGAAGGCAGAGGAAGCGCAGCTTGTTGAGAAAAGAGTAGAAGACTGTCTTGTTACATTTATATCGGTTGAGAAGGAAGATGAGGGCAATCCCGCTCTGGTTGCGGAGCGAGCTGTGGCTGAGATAGAAGATGTAGCAGCCAAAGTTTCTGCCAGCAGATTGATTGTATACCCCTGGGTGCACCTCACATCAACCCCATCTTCACCTGAAGCTGCCCTTTCAATACTGAAGGATATTGAAAGCAAGCTGAGGGATAAGGGAAAATATGAGGTCACAAGGGCTCCATTCGGCTACTATAAGCAGTTCACGATAAAATGCAAGGGGCATCCTCTAAGTGAGCTGTCAAGAGAGATAAAAATTGGGAAGGAGGAGAAAACTGTCGCCCCACAGCAGGCGGTGTCTGAATCACTCAAACTTGAGGAGAGAACTAAGAGGGAGTACTTCATCCTCACTCCAGAGGGAGAGCTTATTGCACCTGATAAGTTCGATTACACGGGCATGCCTGACTTCAAGAGCTTTGTGAAGTACGAGACAGAGAAAGTCAGGGCATATGACGTTGAACCTCCACACATAAAAATAATGAAAGAGCATGGAATAGCTCAGTATGAGCCTGGGAGCGATGCAGGAAACTTCCGATGGCCTCCGAAGGGCAGGCTCATAAAGAAGCTCCTTGAGAAGGCGATAACAGATTTCTGCGTGAGCTATGGTGCGATGGAGGTTGAGACTCCTATAATGTATGATTACGAGCATCCCGCGCTGAAGAAGTATATGAACCGATTCCCTGCTAGGCAGTACTCTGTAAAATCGGACGATAAGGAATTCTTCCTGCGCTTCGCAGCATGCTTTGGGCAGTTCCTCATGACGCACGACATGGTAATTTCATACAAGGATTTGCCAGTGAAGATGTTCGAGCTCACTAGGTATAGCTTCAGGAGGGAGCAGTCCGGCGAGTTGGCAGGGCTGAAGAGGCTCAGAGCCTTTACAATGCCGGATATGCACACCCTCTGCGGCGATATGGAGCAGGCAGAAAAAGAGTTCGAGAGCCAGTATCTCAAGTGCTACGAGTGGATGAAAATGCTGGAGCTGGACTTTGAGACATGCTTTAGAACTCAGAAGGATTTCTTCAACGAGAACAAGGAGTGGTATATGGGCATGATAAAGAAGGTGGGCAAGCCCATACTGATAGAGCTCTTCGACATACGATATGCATACTTCATAACAAAGTTTGAGTTCAACTTCGTGGATTCTGCCAATAAGGCATCTGCCCTCTCAACAGTGCAGATAGATGTTGAGAACTCGGAAACATATGACCTGAGCTATACAACCAAGAATGGGAAGAAGGAGAGGCTTCTCATACTTCACACATCAATAAGCGGCAGCATAGAAAGAGTGATATACGCGCTGCTGGAGAGGGAAGCCGAGAACATAGCGAAAAAGAAGGTGCCGATGCTTCCGCTCTGGCTTTCACCAACTCAGGTCAGAGTAATACCAATAACCGAGAAACATGTGAAATATGCTGATGAGATAGCTGGACAACTTGAGCTTGAGGACATCAGGTGTGACGTAGATGACAGGTCTGAAACACTTGAGAAAAAGATAAGGGAAGCCGAGAAGGAGTGGATTCCCTACATTCTTGTTGTTGGCGATAAGGAGATGGAGAGTAAGAAGTTCAGCGTGAGGATAAGGGAGAGCGGGGAGAGGAAAGCGCTGAGCATGGAGGAGTTAAGCGTAATTCTGAGAAGCAAGGTCAAGGGCAAGCCTTTTGACAAACTCTCACTTCCCCATTATTTGAGCAAAAGACCGATAATATAGGTGTGGTGGTCGTATGAAAATCGAGTGGGTTGTCATCATGTTTGTTGCGTTGCTGTTGCTGGGTTGCAACGGCAAACCTAATGATGGAAATGTGAATAAGACGTGTCCATCAACGTGTCAGTATGGCTGCCTCCCAGACAACATCACATGCACTCCAGCACCTACCCTTCTATGCACGGGTGTGAAATGTAATGATAGATGCGAGGATGAGAATATATTGGACAGCAATGGTGAATGCGATAATAAGACAGGAATTTGCATTTACATGAAAACAATATGCCCATTCGGATGCGAGAACAACAGCTGCAGAATAGCCCCAGTTTGCCCATCAACATGCCCATTCGGATGTGAGCCGGGCACAGGGGTTTGCAGAGGGGCCGTTTGTCCAGACTACTGCAGGTATGGCTGCATCCCTGGAACGACACAGTGCAATTCAGAGCCACCAAGTAGTGGAATAAAGAATGGTGATTTTGAGGATGGTTATACAGGTTGGAATGTTTCTGGAATTGCTTTCGGCTCAGCACCTACTGACGCGGCTTACATAAATGCCAATGGACTTTACCAGAAGGAGCCGTATTCCGGATATAGCGGTGCGCACTTCGCTTCAAGCTACTTCCCAACAATGGATAAGAGGGCGATGGGCAACTTCACATCAGAGCCCTTCTTCATCAGCAAGAAATACTTGGAATTTCTTGTTATAGGACAGCTTTCCGAGCAGGTTTATGTTGAGCTGCTAGTAAACAATACAATGGTTTACCTCCTCAACCCAGACAATCCCTATCCGCCGTTTACTAGAGTACTGTGGAATGTGTCATCCTATGTAGGCAAAAATGGTGTCATAAAAATGGTTGACATGTCTAACAGGAATTCAGTAGAGGTTGATGATTTCAGACTTGTAGATGTCCCCTCACCGAAGGCTGGTGAAGCATACGTGGAGCCGCACTGGAATTTCTCAATTCTGCCTCCTCTGAATTGGTTTGTTGTGCAGGGGGCCGTGCAAGGACAGGTCTTCATATACGGACCAAGGGAGAACAATTTCACGACTCAGATAATGATACTCTCTGAGAATCTTAATGGGAATGAAACTATCGGCACTTATTTTGCAAAGGGCAAGACTGGATTGGTCATGTTGCTACAAAATTACTCCATCAAATCTGAGAGCAACGTGACGATAGGAGGAGTGGATGCAAGGCAGATAGAGTATACCTACGTTTCCATGAATCTAAGACTGGAGAGCCGCGAGGTGTTTCTTGTCCATGACGGCGTGGGGTATAAAGTAAGTGGAACTTCTGCGGAAGAATCATTTGGAAAGTATTCAAAGCAGTTTGATGACTCGATAAAAAGCTTCAAACCCTGACTGCATTCGCCATGTCAAGAAGAACTGCCCTGGGGTCTTTTGCCTTGACGAAAGCAGAGGCGAGCAGCACCCCATTTGCACCAAGTTCAACAGCTTTCCTCACGTCTTCACCATTTGAAATTCCTGCACCGCACAAAACCGGAATATTCTGTATCTTCTTAACCTCACTCACCGCATCCTTCACTATCTCCGGTTTTGCTTTGGAGACAGATATCCCAGAACCTATCAACTCTGGCGGCTCAATCGCAATGTAATCCGGTTTAAGCGGCGCTATTCTCCTCGCCTCATCAACAGAATCGGCACACATGAGAGTTTCTAACCCAGCTTTTCTAGCAAGCTCAACTACAAGCTGCATTTTCTCGTATGGAATCTTCCTCTCAGCATGGTTGAGCAGCGTCCCTTTACAACCAGCTTCTTTAACTGCTTCCGCGGTTATGCTGCCGGTGAATGCACCGGGCTCGTTGGAATCTATGTGCTGCGCAAAAACAGGGATGCTCACTGCCTTGGCAACTCTGAACAGGTCAACATTCTGCGGTGCCACAACTATTGACGCACCCGTGCTCTTTGCGACCTCATCAGCAATCCTGCAAAGCGTGAGACCTCTCTCTCCAATAGACTCCTTGTAAGCTTTTAGATTCAGTGCAATTAAGGGATTCATAACAACTTTTTTAAACTAACGATATATAAAGCTAATCATGGAGGTATTGGAACGGGAGCCCGAGGAAGGGATGGATTTCCTCGTGAGCAACGGCCGAGGCATGTTTTTTCTAATCCCAACGAAGCAGTGCAGGAATCAGAAACACAGAGAGAGGGAGGTGGAGAATCCTTCCAAGTGGCACGGCGTGTTCCTGAAAAGCAAGAAAGTTCTTGAGGGATGGAACAGTGAGGTCGGCTCTGTGCAGCTCTCGCCAGAAAGTCAGCTCTCATTTGAGACGGACCTCACCACAGTTACAAGAAGATTTGAGGTGAAGGGTCGTGAAGTTGTTGAGGAAATATTCATCCCAAATGACTCATTCTCAATGAGCATAAAATATACAACGGATAAACCTGTAGTCATACAGCCAGAATTTGATATACGCTTCAAGTATGCTGAGAAAGGCGGCCCTTATGAGTCCACCCTGCTTGGCGAGGACATCCTTGTGAGCGGATCGCTTTATGCTGTCGCTGGGGGAGGAAGGATTAAGGTAGAAGAACAGTATAGATACAAGTTCTACTCTGAGGATTGGAAAAGGAAGGACACAAGCGAGAGGTGGGCATACGCGCCAGCGAAATTTGAGACAAAACAGCTCTTCTTAGGGTTCGGTGAGAGCAAGGAAGAGGCAATTTCAAACTTTGCAAAGATAAAGAATTATTACCTGCAGCTCAAGCTTGAGAAGGAAAGCGATGTAGCATCAATGTTTGAGAGGCATAATCTTGGGCTGTGGGATAAGGAGCTAAGCTCTGCTTACAAGCTGGCCCTTTATAGCCTTCTAAAAATGCAGTATGGCACTTTCCTCCCGGCATCAGGCGATAGGTGGTTCGCCGGGGATGAGGGATGGGCTAGGGACACTGCTGTTGCGCTTGAGGCATTCTTTGAGCTTGGTTTGTTCAACACAGCAAAGAAAATATTGGATTACTGGATTGATGAGGGGAAGCAGAGGGGCGATGGGAGACTGCCAAACAAGATGCAGCCCCTTCTCTACAACTCAAGCGATTGCACATTATGGCTGCTGAGAAGGCTTGCGGAGTATGTTGAGCTTACTGGCGACATTGAATTCTTCAACTTGAAGAAAAAGGCTGTGAAGAATGCTTTCGAGGGAATGATTAATGAATACCTGAACGTGGATGGGTTTGTGAGAAGCAATGCGTTCGAATCATGGATGGACACGCTGTTCACTCCAAGGTCGGGCTTCCCAGTTGAGATACAAGCCCTCTTCATCAAAAACTGCATGTTATACTCCAAACTGTTCAAGGGTGATTTTTCAAACAAGCTGACGAACTTGGGAAAGCACGCGCTCAACTCATTCAACAAATTCAAAGTGAAGCATACAATAGCTGGCGTAGAAAAGCCATTCATGCTTGCTGATTACATAAACCTAGATGACGTTACTGTAAACAAATTCACCCCAAACCAGCTCATAGCAATAGATTGCGGAATTGTTGAAAACGAGCTTGAGAGGAGTATACTCGAGCTTGTTAAGGAGAAACTTGCAGGAGTTGGAATTCGGTCTCTCTCCCAGGACGATTTGGAATATTTTGATGAATTCACTGGTGACCAGAGCTACCACAGAGGAGCGCAGTGGCCCTGGCTGAACTACCTCGCTGTGAAGGCCGAGGTGCGAAATGGAAATAAAGATGTAGCATACAAAACTTATGTAGAGCCACTGGTAAAAGTCATTCTTAACAACAACTGGGGGGGAATAAGCGAGGTGTATGCTGGTAATGGCAAACCGTGCATATGCCCCCACTATCAGATGTGGAGCCTCGCCTCCTTCATAATTTCTGTGAAACAGCTCAGCAAATGAATTCTTATGCCGGGGTGGCGGAATCCGGCAACGCGCCAGACTCGAGATCTGGTTGCCCTTCCGGGCAGTATGGGTTCAAACCGAAAGGTTGCCCAAAAATCCCATCCCCGGCGTTTTTTCTAATTGGAAAGAGTTTTAACCATATCATAACATAAACTTCTGCATGCATAAATTCAATCAAGTGGATATAGCTGAGTTAAATAAAGAGAGAACGAAGCCGCAGTGGAAGCAGAATATTAAGACATTGAAGGAAACAAATGAGTGTGTTGTGCACTACTCCTCAGCAATAATTGACAGCTCTAAAAAAATTGAACTTAGAGTACTTGGAGAGGATGAATTAGAGAGGATTTTATTTGAAGCGCTCAAGGAGACGAGGAAGGAAATTAACGAGGGGAAAGTTGTGAAGGGAGAAGCAATTTTTCATAAGGGAAGACATATAGAAAAAGTAGGTGAAGATCCAGCTGACTGGAGTAAAAGATTTATAGAAAAGGTAGCTTCCAAAGTTTCTGCCGCTAGTTCAGGTGATAAAAAGGCGCGGGAAGGGCTGTACCGCTATTACCTCTCGGATTCATGTTACGAGGGGGGTAAGTTTAAGTTCTACTTCTAATTATTTATATACTTAAAAACAAAGTGTATGCGAGGTGGAAGCTTGGAGAAGATATGCCCGAAATGCAATATGGAGAGTTCCATAAGCGTGAAGCTGCGCTTGGATGAGAAAAGCGGGGAGTATATATGCCCTCGCGACCAGACTCACAGGTTCAAGCTTGACGAGAATGGCTGGCTTATATCACTGTAGAACTAGGATGCCGGCTAATGCCTCTTGGAGTAGTAGTCACGCAGCCTGCTTATCAGCATAGAACATTCTACTGCATCTGATTCAACATTCTCTATTCTCTGGGGGACGTCAACCATTATGACAACTACATTACTCTCTATATGCTGCATGAGCCTTCTTATCCTCTCCTTAATCTCCGCCCTGTCTACATTCATCTCCTTCAGTTCCTTTATTACTGGGTCAAGGGTAACTTTCCTTCCAATCTTCTCCCTGACGCCTTCAAGGATATTCATCAGCCTTCCTTCCTCTATTCCAGCAAATTTCTCAACGTAGGCAGTTTCACCGCACAGGGTAGCAGTTTCAACCAGATGCGGTCCAAGCACCTTGACAACTGGTTTTAACCTTCCGTCAGCTCCTCTCTCAAAGTGGCTGTCATACAGGGCTGCGTCGTGGCAGTCTATGTGGATTATCATGCTCGTCTTGCTATCTGATGCATTGTAAGCAGTCAGAACGAACGTCATCAGTCCGTAGAGAGAGTCTTTCGTATATGGAATGCGTCTAACCAGGAATCCTCCGTCCTTAATGAGTTCATTTGAAAGTTTCTCAGCCAACCCGCCAGCCCCATTCGAGCTTATGCTAACCAATGTAGTGAAACGCTGAGCACCAACGCTAGAAGGTATTCCTAGCACGTCAATTCACCCACCTATCCTATTTTGTCGCTCCTTCTATAAAATTGTTAAGTTTACTAATTTGAAGTTAGTAACCTACAGTGAAGTTTAAAAAAATTACTTCTTCTTTACGGTGGCGAGCTTTAAAATTTTGAACTCCTCAAAGCTCTGGCGGTTGTATTTAACCCATGGTTTCGTAGAAGCGAACTCCTTGTACAGCAGATAGAGCGAGGAAAACCAGTTCAGCTCAGAAGCAATGATGCTGGGGAGCATATCGCTGCGAGCAAAATTCCGCTCACTGGGTATTGCAAACTGCGCCTTCCCTCCGGAGTAGACAACGAAAGTGGATGTGAATGAATCCATCCCATCAAATTCGCATTCGTCCTTGAACATAACCCCGTAGCAGGCCAGCTCCCGATTCTCGCTTTTGAACTTCCCCAGCTCCCATATATGAATCACATTTCCCCTGAACTTCTCCTTTATCTCAGCTAGTATCTGGGGGTGAATTCTGCCAAAATTCGGCTCAACAGCTGGTTCCTTCTTCACCAGCTTATCCTTCATTGTTTCCATAACGTCTTGAGCTGCCTTCTTCCACCAGGGCTCTTCCGCTTCCCCCAAGCAACCACCCCAGATAACTTAGTTTCTTATCTTATTAATAGTTTGTTCCCTGGAAAACAGAAACATTTAAAACCGCGAGAAATATAGTAATTGTGTCTATTCGGAGCGCTTAGGCGCCCGAAATAAACGTAGTGGGGTGGTTCGAATGGGAGTGGTTGAGGAGACAGCAATTAATTTCGATATTGCTCTCCACAATAGTGTTATGAAGATAGCCCTGGACGCTGTAGCCTTCATCCCCAAATTGCTCATAGCAATACTGCTTTTTGTTGCGGGGTGGATACTAGCTTCTGTGTTCAGCTGGATTGTTGAAAAAATATTCCTGTATATCGGCCTTGAGAAATTCCTAAAAAAGCACAGGCTGGAGGACTCACTAGGGAAGGTCAAGCTAAGCAAGCTGCTTGTTAAGTTGAGCAAGTACTACATAATGCTGGTTTTCCTGCAGGCGTCTGTTGCAATGCTGAACCTGGGCACAATAACCGACTTCATATCCTCTGTGCTGCTATACGCACCAATCTTCATCGGGGCATTGCTTGTAGTGGTGGCAGCGGCACTGCTTGGAGAGCTTTTGAAGGAGAAGGTAATAGAGATAGAATCGAATTCGAAAACAGTTAGGTGGCTCGCTGATGCAATGAAGGCAATAGTGGTCTTTCTGGGAATAATGGTGGGCCTCACCACGATGGGGTTCGACACGACAATAATAACCAGCTCCTTCCTGGCGATACTGCAGGGCATAATGTACGGAATAGCTCTGGCCTTTGGCTTGGCCTTTGGCTTGGGCGGACAGGATGACGCCAAGGATCTACTGAAGAAGGTGAGGAAGAAGACAGGCGTATAATTTTTTTGTTTTTTCCATATGCATTTATAAAGAGCGGATGGCTAATAGTAGAGGATTCTAGGTGGTTATGTGAATCTCTGGCATGATATAGAAGCAGGGGAAGACATCCCGAATATAATCAACATAATCGTAGAGATACCCAAGGGTTCGCAGAATAAGTATGAGTACGACAAGAGGCTCAACATAATAAAGCTTGACAGGGTGCTGTTCTCCCCATTCCACTACCCTGGGGATTATGGTGTGATACCAAGGACGCTCTCAGAGGATGGCGACCCTCTGGATGCTCTGGTGCTTGTCACAAATCCAACATATCCTGGCATACTCCTACAGGCCCGACCTGTCGGCATGCTTAGAATGAGTGATGTGGGGAAGATAGATGATAAGATACTGTGCGTATGCAAGAATGACCCAAGGTTCAATAACTATAAGGACATAACGGACCTTGAGGAGCACGTGCTCAAGGAAACAATGCACTTCTTTAAGGTGTATAAAGAACTTGAGGACAAACCCGTCAAGATGATAGGCTGGAAGAATGTAGACGAAGCGAAGAAAATAATAATGGAGTCAGTGGAAGCTTATAACAAGAGTTACGGAAGCAAGAAGCTCAGCACTGAATAATCACGCCTAGCTTACATGTTGGATACTCTGCTCCTTAACATATCTATAGGCAGAGTATGCTGCCTTCACTCCATCCCCGGCATCTATTATAATCTGCTTGAATGAGGAGTTGGTGACGTCACCAGCAGCAAAGACTCCAGGAACATTTGTGTTCGATTCCTTGTCCGTAATTATCTCGCCTTTCTCATTCAGCTTGACTCCAATCCCCTTCGCAAGCTGTGATGCTGGCAGACGGCCTACATAGATAAAGACTGCATCGACGTTGAGCTGTTTCCTACCTTCGTAGTCTCTGTCCAGAGTGACGCTCTTCACCAATTTATCTCCCTTTATCTCACTCACGTTCGTGTTGGCCAGTATTTTTATTTTTGGATTCGAGCGCAGTTTCTTGCAGTTCGACTCCTCAGCCTTCATCCTGTCCCCCCTGTGTATTACATATACCATTTTTGCATACTGCGCAAGCAGAAGTGCCTCCTTTGCAGCAGCATCGCTCCCTCCTATTATGGCTACATCCTTATCCGGGTATAACGGGCCATCACACAGCACGCAGTAGTGCACTCCCTTACCGTCAAACTCCTTCTCTCCAGGCACCCCCAGCTTCCTCACCTCTCCTCCTGTTGCAATGATGATGCTCTTTGCCTCGTAGACAGCCCCTCCTGCATGGACCTTGAAAAATTTACCTGATTGTTCTAGATTATTTACTTTCTCTTCTTTGAACTCCACGTTATACTTTGCGGCATGAGATTTGAGCCTCTCGGCGAGTTCCATGCCTGTTATGCTCTCGAATCCGGGGTAGTTCTCAACTGCATGTGCAAAATTTACGGCGCCTCCCATAAGCTCCCCAAAAAGAAGTGTTTTCAGCTCCAGCCTTGCGGCATACATGGCTGCGCACAGGCCTGTTGGCCCTCCTCCAATTACTATCAAGTCAAACATATGGTTATTCATTAGTCCTACAATTTATATAAATGTGTCCATTAAGTTAAGGGAGATGGAAGAATGTATATCTGTCCAGACTGCGGCAAGTTTCACCTCATAACTCCTGCCATATGCGAATGCGGTCATGTATTCAAGAAAGGCAGTGTGAAGTGCAAGGAATGCGGCACTCCAATAACGCCAGAACAGGAATACTGCCCCCACTGCAAGAAATCTGTCTGGGACATGTTCGTGTTTGTATGCCCAAAATGTAGTGAGAGAATATACAAAGGACAGAAAGTTTGCAGAAAGTGCGGGTTCGTTCTGATAAGAGAGAGCAGGAAAGTCGAGTTCATCACGCAGACGAAATACATATGCCCCAGATGCGGCTATGAGTTGCCTACAATAAACACTCCTTGTCCAATATGCGAAAAGTGAGTGCTGTTTAAATATTCTAATTGAGCAATTTTAACGGAGAGTGCTTTTGATGGAGTCCGTTAGGACTATTGACTACTCGGGTAGAAAGGGTGTGCCTTACCGTGATTCTACAGTTGGAGAAGTCACAATGCTAGAGGACGAAAAAGGCAACTGGTACGAAAAGCGCGAAAAGGTCACAATGGTAAAGGATGACAGTGGCGAGGAACATGAAAAACGTGAAAAGCTGGATCCTCTTGTAACAATGAAAACAGAAAAGGGCAGGATTGTGGTTGAGAGTAAGGGAAGAAAGGAAGTTGAGGGTGACTTATCAGTCACTACAACTAGGCGCTTCGAACCAAAAACAGAGAAGCTTGATTCTTTCTGTATTGTTGACTCAAAGGCAGACATCGATATTGAAGTTGTCGTTGCTGATGAGCAGAGATGGATGAGAGAGTTCAGGGATAAAATTAAAGACCCTAAGGTGACTGAAGCCGAATACAATGGTTTCATGATGCATAAGAAGAGCTGGGGCTGGCTTTTCGAAAAGCCCGGGGAGAGGGAGATACGAATAATAATACAAGAGGATGAAGTATGGGTCATCGACACCCATTTTTCCGGTTCAGTTGAGAAGAGAGTGGATAGTAAGACTTTCAGCTTGGAGAATGAGCTTCTTTCATTTGATCCCGCAAATATTCATGGTGCTCCTGGTAAGATAACCCTGAAGAAAGAAGAGGAAGATGCCAATAAATTTCTTTCAAATTCCGATGTCAAACTGAGACTGAAAGCTCTAAAGCAGGGATAATTCCAGAAACGCAGAGCATCATAATATATAAAAGCCCCAGGAGGGATTTGTTCCGGCTGTTTGAACCCCCGACCTACTGCTTACCCGAAAGGTTTTACGAGACAGTCGCTCTAACCACTGAGCTACTGGGGCACGGTATATCTTACGTAGCTCGGTTATTTTAACTTTTCTTGGAAGAGTTTTGCTGATTGCTTCAGGACCTCTATGCCTGGCAGAGGCTCACCGCTCATGAAGGCAAGCACAGCTCCTCCTGCAGTTGAGATGTGGTTGACTCTTATACCTAAGTCAAAAGCTATGTTGCCCATGTGCCCTCCTCCTATAAGAGAGTAACTGGGAGAGTTCTCCATTGTTATAAGAGTCCTCACAGTTCCTTTGAGGAATATCGGGTTCTCATAAGCTCCCATAGGCCCCTTGCTTATAATTGCCTTTGCATTCTTCATCACATCTGTGAACTGCCCTATAGTGCTCTCGCCAATATCCATGGGCATGTACTTCTCAAGCCTTGAATCGCCAACAGACGCCTCCTCCCTTCCTCCGAAGGCAATTGCAATATCCGTTGGGAGTATAATTTTATCCTTATATTTTTCATCAAGCTTCTTTGCCCTTTCGACCAGCTTTGGGAGTTCATCAGCCTTCTCATCCATCACACTGAGGCACTCTTTTGGGACTAATCCTCTCGCGTAAAGAAAGACGTGTGCAACCGCGCCCCCAACAAGAGCTTTCTCGATGGTGTTATTGTTGAGCGTTACCTCCATCACTTTTATGACTTCCTTGAACTTTTTGCCTCCTATGCAGTATAAAGTTGGCTTCCTCTCAGGCTTCACTGCCTCATACATTGCCTCCATCTCCCTTGCAACAACAAGCCCAGCGCATGAGGGAAGCACCACTGGGAAGCCCACAACAGATGCCTGAGAGCGGTGTGAAACTGAAAATGCGTCATTTATGAAATAATCGAAGTGCGGTGCAAGGGTCTTTACAAGGTCAGTCTCCTTATGTTGCTCTGGTGATGCATTCTCATTATCCTCCTGCTGGAATCTCGTGTTCTCCAGCACAACAACCTCTCCAACGCCAACTTCATCAATTGCTTTCTTCGCTTTTTCTCCTAGGAGGTCATTGACAAATGTAACCTTCTGGTCTATTGTCTCAGCAAGTATCCGGGCGTGGTTCGCAAGTGAAACGCAGTCCGGGTTGCCCAGCCTTCCTTGATGGCTTATGGCAACGACCTTAGCATCCTTGAGCTTGTCAAAGGTCTTCTTGTAAACTCTTATCCTCATGAACTCCAGTATCTCGCCATTCTCACCAAGAGGCGAGTTGAAGTCGCACCTCACCAGCACTTTCTTCCCAGAAAAATCGAAATCGTCCATTACGCAGAACCCTTTATCGTTCATAGAAACCACCAACCTCCAGTTTACTTTATTCCAAATGATTTGTTCGTCTTCTCAATCGAAGTTTTGGCGTCACATAGGTTAAACATCGCCCGTATAGCATCAACATTCTCAGGCACGACATTCGCCTCGTTGTGCACTGCCTGTATATAGGCGAGCTCATTTCCATTCACATATATAGAATCTTCCCACACCATTATCTCCTGCATGTCATACCTGTATCTCCCCAAATCCCTGGCATAATCGATAAGCTGCGCAGTTGACTCAAACCCATCTGCTGCATTGAACAGGGCAATCCTTGTTGTGTTTGCAAATACATTCCTCACGTCCTGCGCTGTTGCCGCTTTCTTCATTTTCACAAAGATTACATGGACATGCATCAGCGTTGTTGGAACCTTTAGAGCAACAGTCTCTATTGGTATAGGAAGCACTGTCTGCACATCAGGTCCCTGGTGAGATGGTATTTTTGTTTCTGGGACAATTGCATTTATCGGTCCAGTCTTTATGTCATTGGGGTCGGCTGCCCTCCTTATGAGAACAACTTTTGAACCTTCTATCCCAAATGCATTATTTATAGCCCCAAGAGTTCTGCAGAGGCCTGTTGTGTTGCAGGAGACAACCCGAACATAGTTCTTGTTAACAGCTTTGTCGTAGTTGCACTGCGCAACGAATGAAACATCAGCAACAGTGTCCTTCTCCCCCCCTTCAAAGATGGCTTTGAGCTTCCTTGGAAGGTAGATGTTCTTCTTGTTCTCGGCACCCATCTTGGCAGGAGTGCAGTCCACTACCACATCGCAGTTCGAGAAAAGGGCATCGTGCAAGCCCTCGCACGGGACATTGGCCTTCTTGAACAGGTCCCAGCTCGCATTATCGGGCACGTATATCTTATAGCCCTTCTTTATCGCCAGCTTCGCCTCATAATTTGGACTCGTCTTCACGACACCCATAAGCTGCATGTCATCCTGCTTGGCAACAGCATCAGCAACTCTTTTGCCAATAACTCCGTAACCATTCAGAGCAACTCTTACCACCATACGCCCCACCCCCTTAATTTAGTTATTGTTAGATACATTTTTAAATATGATGATTAATCAATTACAACATTTATAAGCGAGTTTCGAGTATAAATACGTGATAAACGTGCCATACGATTTGACCGCGGACTCAACCTCAAAGCACACAAGGCTCAGCAGAAGAAAGATACTAAAGAAGACGCTGAAGGCAAACGTTGTGCTGCTTGCAGTGCTTGCGGTTGCAGTGCTGACTTTCATCTTCTACCCTACACTGCTGAGTGAAACGCTGAGCCAGATGCTGGGGATTAATAACTTCATAGTGCTAATCATCATTGCTGCAATTCTAATATTCTCGCTGATTCTCAATGTCGTCTACCACTACTTATACTACAAGACTTATTACTACAATATAAAAGACGATGTGCTTGTGATACGTAAAGGAATTTTCATGCCTGATGAGATATCCATTCCATACAACCGAATTCAGGATATATATGTAGACAGAGATATGCTTGATGTGGTATTCGGCCTATACGATGTTCATGTCTCAAGCGCAACTGTAGAATCCGGTAAGGATGCTCACATAGATGGGGTGAAGCAGGAGAATGCAAGTAAGCTGAAGGAGATGATTCTTGAAAAAGTCAAAAAAGCATCAGCTGGTAAAGACATTGGACTTTAGGAGAAGAGGTGGGGGAATGGAAAGCAGAATCTATGAATGTGATTCCCAAAAGCTTGGGGAATTGAAGAAGGTTCTTGAAACTGAGCCCTATGCTGAAAGGAGCTTCGCGAGACAGGGCTATAAGCTCAAGGAGGGCAAGCTTATAGGCGGCGAGCAGAGCAAGGTTTATCTTCACATAAAGGCTGATGCTGATTTCTTCAAGCTTGCTGAGGAAAAATTTAAGTCGGTAAGCAGCATGAAGAGAGCTGAGAAGAAGCTCGAGGAGAGCATAATAAAAAAGATTGAAGAAGAAGAGGGCTCGGCTGAGCAGGGATTCGGTGCCATCTTCGGTTGAGATTCATATTAATTTAAATACTGCTTCTTAAAACTAGAATCATGGCGAGCAAAAGCATTCTACTGCTGGTAATACTGTTCCTAGCCCCCTTAGTTATTGGGCTTGAAACAAGGCTGCTGGAGCGGATGAACCTCACATTTGTGCAGGAAGGTTCTGTGAGGGCAGTTGGCGGAGAGCTTAAATACCTCAGCATGAACGTTTCTGTTCCTGCGGAGACTGATTACCAGATTGTTGTGACTGACAAACCCGTCAGCAAGCTCGATGATGGGAATTCGATTGTCAGCATTGAGAGCAAGGATCCCGCAAACCCATTCAAATACAAGATAACCTCTTCAGTTGCAGTGAATGCCAGAAGAACCTCCTATCTCCCGGGAAGCTATGAGGTTGGTTACGCCCAGATGCGTTACACACAGCCCACAGAGAGGGTTGAGAGTGAAGATGAGGGAATAAAGGAGCTAGCCCGCAACATAACTGCAAACTCCTCGGATGATTTTGAGAGAATATCAAAGCTCGCAATATGGGTGAACAAACAGCTTACATATGATTTGAGTCTTGCAGGGCAGCTCAAGGATGCCAAATGGATTCTTGAGAACAGAAAGGGTGTTTGCGCAGAGTACTCGACCCTCTTCATAACCCTTGTAAGGTCTCTTGGCATACCCGCGAGATTCATCAGCGGATTGACATATGATGAGGAGAAGGGGTGGGCAGGGCATTCATGGGCTGAAGCCTATATCGGAAGATGGGTGCCTGTTGACCCAACATGGAGCCCTCCAGAGATAGGTTATCTTGATGCATCACACTTTGAAATTTCAAAGATGGTGGATAATGAGACTCTTGATAATGTTTATGTACTCACAAGCCAGAACGCTCGCCTTGACTGGTCAAGACCGGACGCCAGCAAAGGAGCGGGACTTACACTACAGAGTTTTAAAGAAAGTGAGAAAAATCCAGATTACCAATTTGAAGGAACTGCCGACAGAATTGGGTTCGGGATGAAGACGGTGGTCTTTGCAAGCGTTTCCTCAGTTGACTACCGGGTTGTCAGCCTCAACCTCACCCCCTGCACAGGGAATATACTAAGCGTTGATGAAGATGAGAAAGAAATTATACTAAGGCCAGGTGAACGTCACATAGTGAGCTGGGTGGTAACTTCCAATCCCCAGCTCTCAAGCAGTTACATCTACACCTGCCCCCTGGTTATAAACTCTGACTATTTCACCGCGAAACAGGTTTCAATTGATGCAGTTTCGGATGTGCAGTCAATAAACTTCAATGCATTCGTTGAAAAATCCGAGCTGCGATTGGGGGAGAATGAGACGGTTTACGTCGACGTAGGAGTTGCTAGAAAGTATGAGGGTAGACTTTATATGACCCATGATGATTACTTCTCTTTCCAGCCAATAACCAGAAGCGGCAGATATTCCTTCTCGCTGCAACCAAAGAGAGTTGGCCTGAATAAACTTTATCTTGCAACAAGCTTGGGAGGAGTCAGGGAACTGGAGTTCATAGTGAGAGGACCGCAGGGTATAAGAGTTGATGTAAATACCACTCCATTCATACCTCTTGGTGCTGAAACCAAAATCTATGTGTTTCTAACAAGCAACGAAACGGAGAGAAACGTTCGTATTACTGCAAATGTGGGCGGGAACAGACAGGCCAAGCAGATAATGCTCACCGGGAATGAGTCTGTTGATTTCCTATTCAACTTTACAGATTCAGCAGCACGTAATATTACTGTTACAGTGGAATCAGGCGATTTTTTGACGGAGGTTGTGAAACCAGTTACTCTGTATAAAATCCCAAAGGTGAACTTCACCATCCTCCCCCCCAATGTGGAGAATGACTCCATACGAGTGTACTTGATATTCTCTGGAATCGAGGATGCAAGAGACCTTCTTGTAACTGTGGATGACCACCAAATACCCCTCATCCAGAATGGAAGCGCTTCTGTACTTCTATCTCCTGGAGTCCATGTGGTCAAGTTGAACTATTCTGATGTGACCGGAATGAGATATGTCTCCACTCAACTCCTTGAGCTTCCACTCATATCAGAGATGGGGAATAGAGGAGACGAATGGAGCTACATCAGAGAGCTTGCAACAATTCTGCCGGTAGTACTATACTTTGGTTTAGTCATATTCCTGCTGCTCGCCGTGCTTATTCTAAGAAAAACTGAGGAAAAAAATCAGTAGTAATAGTAGTTCGTCACCGTGTATGTATAATCAATTGTCGTACTCTCTCCTTTCTCCAATGAAATCTTCCAGTCCAGCTTGTTTTGCTCTTTCCTCTCTGCTGGCGGATCTGATGTCACAAGTATGACAGCGTCACCGGAATTCATCCAGTCCCTGACGCTAAGCTCAATTTTCTCGTCCTTGCGGTTCTCTATAGTAAGGCTCACTTTATACGTTGTGGTTCTAGAGGTCCGGTACTCCTGTCCAGTTGTGCTGTTCACCTGCTTCTTAACCACTATCTCAGGCACATCTGCAACAGTGACTTCTGCTTCCTTCCCCTTCGCGGTGTATGTTATTCTGTCCTCACCTATGAAATCTCCTGCGAGGTAGATTCTTGCGGTCCCTGCAGCCCAGCTCTCATTCAGTGAGTTGTTGAGCTTGTAAACCTTGTGCGGCCTCTCCCAAGTCGTGTCCCATATATACTCTCTCTTGAACCTAACTGAATTGTCAAAAAGAGCGAGGTGCCTTGTCTCACCATTCTTGAGAGTGACTGGCTCCTTAAGCGTGTAAACATAGTATTCACCTAGAAATGCGCTCACAAAATCACTCACTATGCTCGGGGCAGCTTCGGGAGCATACTCCATTCCACCTGTATTAGTAAATTGGTTAATCCGCTTCTGTAAATTTGTAACGGCATAGCTCAGCATATGGGGGTAACCAACAACCACCTTCAACGTCACATTCTCCCAGTCCTCTCCGGCATTGTTTGACACGCCTGCCCATGCTTGGAGAGCCCCCTCACCGTTCTTCTCATCAGAGGCTATGTAATATTTGTAATCGGCATTCCAGCTGACGCCCGGAACAAGGTAGCTCAACGATAATTTGTGTGTTCCTGCGGTTGAACGCTCGTCTATCCTCAAACCACTCTCAGTCTCATTTACCTCAACTTCCTTCTTGTATTTTGAAGCTGTAGTCTCAAGCTCCTCCACATCCTCAAATTTCAGAATAACAAATCTGTCATCACTCTCTATCCCAAGTCTATCTGAGCTGAACCATGAGAGCGTTCCATTTTCCCACCCATTCTTTGTCAAAGCTCTTATAGAAGTTCCGATGCTCCCATTTAGAATCTCCTCAAAAGTGAGGTACTTTGTCTCATTTTTCTTCCTGATGAGTTCATATTGTGTTATCTCTCTCACCTCGCCTTTATCGTCATAAACCGAGATGCTGTCAATAGCCGCAGATGATGTGAAGTTCTTTATCAATAGGGATATCTCGCCTCCTGCGAGGTCTGAGATGTTGCTCCTTTTTACAAAAGCAACTCCATTTGAGTAGACTGTCACGTCATTAACCGGCACCTGGACTGAGATGTTGGCTCTCTCAGCAAAAGAGAGAGAAAGCAGCACAAGCAAAACGCACGCGGCGTTGAAAGTTTTTTCCTTCATATGTAGAGTTGAATACCAACTCTTATTTAAAAAGTTCGTTTTTGTTTGGGGGTATAGCTAACTAAAATGTAGCAGCATTTTAAATTCTGATGTTCAATTACTTAGCTGGTGTAATGCATGCACGAGGAACTTGCTGATTTTGCAGTTAACTATGCTGTCGGGAAAGGTGCTGATTATGCTGAAGCTAGAGCAGAACATTCAGAGGGAACGAGCTTCTCCATGAAAAATGGAATTTTGTATGCTGCAGGCTTTGAGAGGGAGGATGGTGTGGGAGTCAGACTTATCATAGATGGTGCGATGCAGTTCCTCTCTACTAACGAGCTCAGTAAAAAATTGTTGGGGAATATGATAGATAGAGCTATAAAAGCCGGCAGAAGCTCAAAAGGAATTTCATCGAAAATTAGCATGAGCGATACCCCTGCGCAGAAAGCAAAGTATGAAGTGAAGCAGAGAGTGAAAAGCAGTGATGTGGATTCAAGAGGTAAGATTGAGGAGCTGTTTGACATTGAGACAGAACTGAAGGAAAGCAAGTTTGCAATTCCCGCAAGATTCCTCTCCCTCTGTGATGATATTGTTTTTAAGTATTTTGTGAATTCTGACGGCAGCAGAATAAGTTCAACTACCCCATACATCGGTTTCCACTCATTGCTCACTGTTGAGGAAGGGGGAGATACAGCTCAGAGAAGCATAGAGCTCAGTGAAACAGGAGGGTGGGAAATAGTAAAGGGGTGGAATCTTCCTTCAAAAGTTTCTGAAGAGGCAAAAGCGCTCTTCAACAACCTTAAACACGGCAGGCCAGCACCGAAAGGTAAGCTTGATGTAGTTGCGGCTCCCGAAGTTGTCGGCATAGCGATGCATGAGAGTGTTGGGCATCCATATGAGGCAGACAGAATACTCGGAAGGGAGGCTGCGCAGGCCGGCGAGTCGTTCATGACCCCTGAGATGATTGGGCAGAAAATAGCAAAGGAGTTTGTGGATGTTGTTGACGACCCAGCTGTTCCTGGAAGTGCCGGCTACTTCCTGTTCGACGATGAGGGAGTGAAGGCAAGCAGGAAGTATCTAATTAAGAATGGAGTGATAAACGAGCTCCTGCACAACAGGGAAACTGCATTCGCCCTCAATACCCGCAGCAATGGTTCTGCGAGGGCAATGGACTATTCATGCGAACCCATAGTCAGGATGTCGAACACGTTCCTACTGCCAGGCGAGCTTTCAGAAGAGGAGATTATTGAGGATGTGAAATTTGGCATTTACATGAAGAGCTTTATGGAGTGGAACATAGATGACAAGAGGATGAATGAGAGATACGTGGGCAGCGAGTCATACCTGATAGAGAGGGGGGAGATAACCCGCCCAGTGAAAAGACCTGTGCTTGAGACAACAACGTTCGACTTCTTCTCATCAATAGAAGCAGTTGGAGACAAAGTTGGCTATCACGCAGGGACATGCGGGAAGGGTGAACCCATGCAGGGTATCCCTGTCTGGATGGGGGGTCCAACAGTAAAGCTGGGGGGCATAAGACTTGGGTGAGCTCATGGATTTTGACCTGCTTGAAAAGGTTGTGAGAAGGGCGCAGGAGCTTGGCGCAGATGATGTTGTAGCAAAAGGGGACCAGTTGAGGGAGTGGCAGGTGAAGTTCGTTGATAACAAGATAGCGACTGGAATGAGTAGTTATGCTAGCGAGATTTCGTTGTTTGTTTCCAAAGACAAAAAAATTGGGCTGACCGCAATAAAAAATTTCTCAGGAAAGAATTTGGAGGAGTCAGTCTCAAAGCTGCTGAGGTTCACAAACAAGATGCATCCAAATGAGGAGTATGGCGGCATAGCACAGGGCCCTTTCAGGTATAAATTCGTGAAGGGACTCTATGACGGCAGGATTGCAAAAATGGAGGATAACGCTGTGGGTTTTGTTGAAGAGGGGGTGAACTCAGCCATTGAGGAGGGCGCAAAAAGGGCTTCTGGCGTGCTGAAGTATAATGTGGGGGAGGAGTTTCTAGTTACCTCAAATGATGTTGAGGCCAGCGAGAGAGGCAGCGGGGTATATTTCTCCATTAGGGCGCTTGCTGATAAGGATGCGTCCGGACATAAGGTATGCTGCTCAACAACCCTGAGAGATTTCTCTCCTGGAAAGACAGGTGGGAGGGCAGGTCAGGTAGCAAAGAAGGCCCTCAGCCCGGTGAAGGGAGAGGTTGGCAGATATGATATCATCTTTGACCCCTACCCATTTGCGAACCTTCTTAATATTGTGATGGATTCCACATCAATTTTCTCAGTTGAGGCTGGCTTCTCATCTCTGGGAGGGAAGCTCAACAAAAAGGTCGCAAGCAGTGAGGTCACACTTATCGATGATGGCAGTCTCCCAAGAGGTCTAAGCTCCTCAAAATTCGACTCTGAGGGAGTTCCAACTAAGAGGAATGTTGTGATAGACCGCGGAGTGCTCAAAACATATTTGCACAACACATCAACTGCCAGAAAGTATAAAGTGAAGACCACTGCAAATGCGGGCCTGCTTGCCCCAAAGCCGTGGAATGCGATATTGAAGAGAGGAGGATATGGGGAGGAGGAGCTCTTTGGGGAGGTTAAGAGAGGCTTGTATATAACCAACCTCTGGTACACAAGGTTCCAGAATTACGAGAAAGGCGACTTCTCAACAATACCACGGGATGGAATATTTCTCATTGAAAAAGGAGAGCTCAAAAAATCATTGAAGGAAATAAGGCTCAGCGACAACATGCTTAGAATGCTTCAGAACATAGCAGGAATTTCTAGAAGAGAAGAGCAGATTATAGGATGGGAGGTGGAGATTCCAGTAATAACACCGCATGTGCTTGTCAAAGGAGTGAGGGTGACAAGACCTACTTCTGCATGAGCCGAACAAAAAGAATATTTTGATATAAGTGGCAATCAAAACATTACCGGGCTGGATGACATTCTAATCGGCACCGCCAGCTGATTCTTTATTTTTTATAGTATTTTATGTTAAATCTACTTTCAAAAAGTATGCAAAGCCATTTAAATTTTGTTATATTAAATGGAGTTGTATGATTGAGATAAAATTCTGGGGAAGGGGCGGACAAGGCGCAGTAACTGCTGCAGAACTCCTTGCTGTTGCAGCTTCCATGGGCGGCAAGTATTCTCAGGCTTTTCCATTCTTCGGGGTTGAGAGGAGAGGCGCGCCTGTCAAGAGCTTCTGCATGATTGATGACAAGCCAATAAGGGTGCACCAGCAGGTGTATACGCCCGACCATGTCGTAATACTTGATGCTTCACTCATAGGCAGACCGGATATATTGGAAGGATTCAAGAAAGATGGAACAGTTGTCGTAAACACCAGCAAGCCAAAGAAGGACATAAAGCTGAAGGCAAAGAACCTCTACATTGTCGATGCTACTGGCATTGCCATGAAGCACCTTGGGAGACCTATTGTCAACACTGCAATGCTTGGGGCTTTCATAAAGGCCACAAATATTGTCCCTCTCGAGTCTGTGAAGGAGGCAATAAAAGAGAGGTTTGCCCCTCCTCTTGCCGAGAAAAACATAAATGCAATTGAGGAGTGCTACAGAGGATGTGTATAAGTGATCTTATGAAACCACCAATAGCTAACCCACGAACAAGCCGAGAGAACAAGACAGGTGACTGGAGATCATTCAAACCCATTACCGATACCGCAAAGTGCATAAAGTGCGGGACATGCGTAAGCGTCTGCCCTGAGGGTTGCATAAGCGGGGCGGATGTTAAAAAAAGTTTACAGGAAAGGGAATTCCCAAAAACAGACTATGATTACTGCAAGGGATGCGGCATTTGTGCGAATGAATGTCCTGTGAAGTGCATTGCAATGGTTCAGGAGGAGAAGTAGATGGTGAAAAAGACTGTTGAGTCATCAATTGCAATCGCTGAGGCAGTGAAGAACTGCGAGCCTGATGTTGTGGCATGTTACCCCATAACACCATCAACTCACATAGCCGAAACCCTTGCGAAATTCTACGCAGATGGTGAGTTGAAGAATTTCATAGCAACTGAGTCTGAGTTTGCCTCCATATCCGCAATATGCGGGGCCTCTGCTGCTGGAGGAAGGGCTTTCAGCACAACAAGCAGCCAGGGGCTTGCACTAATGCATGAAGTTGTTTATGCAGCCGCTGGCATGAGACTGCCAATTGTGATGGTTGTCGGTAACAGGGCATTGAGCGCACCTCTCAATATATGGTGCGACCACCAAGATTCCGTTGCCGAGAGGGATTCGGGATGGGTTCAGCTGTACTGCGAAAGCTCGCAGGAAGGAGTTGACTCAACAATTCAAGCGTTCAAGATTGCGGAGAGCACCATGCTGCCGACAATGGTTGGTGTTGATGGCTTCTACCTCACTCACACTGTCGAGCCGCTTGATGTTCCAACAATGGAGGAGGTTAGAAAGTTCCTCCCGAAATTCCAGCCCACGGTGAAGCTGGATTCTGAAAATCCGATAAGCATGGGCGAGTACGCCCTTCCAGATTACTACCAGGGATTCAGGGAGGATGTCCACAAGGATAATCTGGCTGCAAAGAGCAAGATTATTGAGATTGACAAGGGGTTCGAACAGATGTTCGGCAGAGGTCACGGAGGGCTTGCGCAGGGATACAAAACAGAGGATGCTGATTATGTATTCCTAGCAATGGGAAGCGTTGTTGGAAATGCAAAGGAGGCTGCTGATGAGCTCAGGGCAAGGGGAAAGAAGGTTGGTGTTGTTAAAATAAGAAGCTTCAGGCCATTTCCAGAAGAGGAAGTCAGGAAGCTGCTTGAGGGCAAGAAGCATATTGCAGTGTTTGAGAAATCATACAGCATGGGAAGCTTTGCACCTGTATATGCGGATGTAATCAACTCATTATATTCATTGAAGAAAAGACCTGTTGTGTCAAGCTTTGTAGGAGGGCTTGGAGGCAAGGATGTTCCTGTCAAGACAGTTTTGGAAATATTCAAAATGATAAGGAAGAAAGAACACATGAGGATATGGGTTTGAGGTGTAGTAATGGAAGAATATTTCTCACCGGGTCACACGGCCTGCGCTGGCTGCGGAATGCCCATCGTTGTCAGGCACGCATTGAACATAATTGGCAAGGATGTGATAGCCGTCAATGCAACGAGCTGCCTTGAGATAGTCTCATCAGCATACCCGAGAAGCGCATGGGGTGTTCCATACATCCACAGCCTTTTTGAGAACCCCGGAGCCATCGCTGCGGGAGTAGTCGCCTCACTAAGAGCGCAGGGCAACGACCATACCAAGGTTGTGATATTCGCAGGTGATGGTTCCACTTACGATATCGGTTTTGGTATACTGTCAGGCATGCTGGAGAGGAATGATGATGTTCTTTACATCTGCTATGACAATGAGGCGTATATGAACACAGGCAATCAGAGGAGTGGCTCCACTCCCTTTGGAGCTGCAACGACCACAAGCCCTGCGGGAAAGGTGAGGCATGGCAAGATGCAGTGGAAGAAGCCCATAGCAGAGATAGTTGCAGCGCACAAGATACCTTATGTTGCAACTGCGAGCATCGGTTACATGGTTGATTTTGAGAACAAGGTAAGAAAAGCAAAGGATATAAGGGGAGCAAGGTTCATTCTCGTTTTATCCCCCTGCGTTACAGGATGGAACTATGACTCAGCAAAAACAATAGAGATCGCAAAGCTCGCAGTAGACACCGGTCTGTGGATGCTGTATGAGATTGAGGATGGGAAGTTTAAGCTCAGCCTAAAGCCACAGCAATTAAAGCCGGTTGCTGATTACTTGAAGATGCAGAGTAGGTTCAAGCATCTCAGCGAGGATGAGATAAAACTAATTCAGGAGCATATCAACAAGACCTGGGCTGAGATGAAGTAATTAACTATTTTTACCCCTGAATACATACACCGGGGCTATGAGATAGATGAGTGGTCAATATACGCCCCCTAAATCGATAATATTCGACCAGGCAGAGAACAGGCTGCACATACAAAAAGCCATAATGCTGTGGCTGCTGGGGAAGATAGAGCTATAGAATTTCAAGCAGTTCGCGGGGAGAATTGAGTATGTAATCCGGCTTTGCAGGACGCAACCTCTCAAGGGAATGCGCTCCCCATGTTACGGCAGCAGTTCTAGTTCCTGCATTCTTTCCCGCCCCAATATCCTCCGCCATATCCCCGACATAAACTGCATGCTTGGCATCAACTCCAATGTCCTTCAGGGCTTCCTGCACTCCTATCGGGTTGGGCTTGAAATCCTTGATTTCGTCGTCTGTGACAATTGCATCGAAATATTCGTATATTCCATTCTTTCTCATTTCTTTCTTTATTCTGCCCCCTGTCCCATTTGAAACAATCCCGAGTTTCATCTTCCTCTCAAGAAGCTCTTTTAGCATCTCCTTCACTTCTGGGAAAAGATGGATTTTTCCCTCCATCTCATGGAATCTCTTCAGCCAGTGGTTGTCCACCTCCTCCCACTTGCTTTCCGGTATGCCGTGCATTGCATAATATTTGTGGTAATCCACTATGAAAGTCTTTCTGAAGTAGTCGCACGTCAAGTCAAGATTTGCGTACTTCCTGAAAAGCTCCTCATAGATTTTGAAGGATATTTCTATTGAATCGTAAAGGGTTCCGTCCCAATCGAAGAGAACTACTCCGAAATGCATAAAGGATTTTAAGCACTTGCTATTATAAAATATCAGATGATGACGAAGGTGATCTCTGAGCTCCTAGGGCTGTGAAGATAGACGGACGATCTGACACAACAAAAGTTAGCAGACCGTAGCAAGCCTTATATACATCAAAGCCTGTGTCATGGGCATGAGCATAAACGATTGCCGCGACCCAGACAAATACCTTGCGCAAGCTAGGTACTTGACGAAGGACCAGTTGGAAGCATTGAAGGAATTCGAAAGGGAGAAGGCAGCTCAGGGCACGGCTTCCGGAACCCGCTACATGTACTTCTTCTGCCTTTACAAGCTTGCGCGTTTCCTTAAAAAACCATTCAAGAAAGCGACAAGAAGCTGGTGGCAAGATGAACGACACGCGCCAGAACCTTCTTATAGCTCTGCTCAATGCAAATATTTATATATTTTGTTATCAAAAATGATAACAAAGTGAGATAAATGGATAATATTCTGGATGAATGGGTCAAAAGTGGGAGGCACGCGTTTAGGACGAGGGAATATGCCGCGCTTCTCGGAAAGCCAGCTTACGCAAGGCTCGTCCTTCACAGGCTGAAAGGAAGGGGAGAGCTTTTGCAAGTGAGAAACGGCTGGTGGGCCTTCCCGAATTCCATCCCGGAGGCAGTTGCTTGTGAGATTTCGGCACCAGCGTACCTTTCGTTCCACTCCGCCCTGTATCTGCACGGGCTTACTACGCAGATTCCGAACTTGATACAGGTAGCGGTGACGAGGTTTGGGAAAAAATATTCTATACTGGGGAGGGAAGTGAAGGAGTACAAGATAGAAAAAAGTCGGTTTAATGGATTCTCTGTTAGGGATGGACTTCCATTGGCATCTCCCGAAAAAGCATTTGCAGACTGCTTGAATGTTCCACGTTCGTGCCCAGATGTAGTCCTCACGGAAGCAATTGGAAAGATAGACGTAAAGAAAGCAAAGCCTTGGCTATCAAAGGCCGGTCTAAGGCGGCTTGGGAGGTTTTTGAATGATTGACCGCAAGGAGCTTGAGAAGTTCGGACCGCCGGGGTTCCACCTGGGCCAGAAAGAGAAGGACTATGCGCAGCACTGGGTTCTTTCCTATCTCTCACGCTCGGGCTTCAATGGAATTTTCAAGGGCGGCACCTGCCTCCAGAAGGCTTTTGGGCTACCCCGTTACTCGGAAGACTTAGATTTCACTCTAAAAGAGGAAAAAGAGCCGGATTACGATGCGCTTTCAGCTTTTCTTTCCTCTTCTGGGTTTACGGTCGTTTCTTTAAAGAGAGAAGAGAACCAAAACTCTATAAATGTGAGGTTGCGTTACCGGGGACCGCTGTATGCTGGCACTGCCATAAGCGAAGGGACCTTAACGCTTGAGCTTAGCAGAAGAGAAATGCCCTTGCTTAAACCAAAAGCCATCCTCATAAGGCCACCCTATCCGGATTTACTGCCTTACCAGCTTCTCGTGATGGACAACGATGAGATTGTAGCCGAAAAAATGCGGGCACTTTTTACAAGGGTGTCAGGGAGGGATTTGTTCGACCTTTATTTCCTGTTTAAACTGGGGGCATGTGTGAAAAAAGAACTTGTGAACGAGAAGCTTAAGTTTTACAAGATGAACTTCGACAAAAAAATCTTTAGGAAGAAGCTCAGAGGAATAAAGCGGGTATGGAAAACCGAAATTTCAGCTTTGACGAAAGCCCCCATTGATTATGAAGAAGCCGCTAGATCGGTTCTAAAACAGGTCGACCTGCTAGAATAGTAAAACTTAGACACCTCATTTCCTCAGAAATGACGTCTCCTTGGGTGGTCTGACAGAGCACTTTCCACCAAGCGGACGATCTGACACAACAAAAGACCCGGACAGATACCTGCGCAAGCCAAGGAATTGACGAAGGACCAGCTTAAGATACTGAAGAATTAGCCACAAAGCCAAGAAAGAGGCAAACGAATTCTTGAAGAAGTAGGGGCAATAGGCTGGCTTAATAGATTGTATTATATACTCCGGGATGCACAATTAAAGCAGAAGGTTTATTTCATGAGCTCTGAGGAGAAGCAGTGCATTATTGAAGCTTGGGATGAGCACATCAAGAAGCACAATATTCGCTTCAAGTTTTTTAGTAGCAACGCTACTCAGGAGGAGCAGTTTGATGCAGATTTCAAGGAGAATATCCTGCAGAGCAAGAAGCTAACCTATGAAGAGAAGGATGAAATTCTGCGGTATGCCGAGCTTTAAATCCGGAATTCGAAGTGCGTTTCTTGAATTTAAAATAAACAAAACATCTCATTTCCTCGGAAATACACTACCCGAATCTACTTATGCTTGTGCGACAAAGACTTATGGACGAACCGATAGAAGTTGAGCAGTGCTTCAACTGCGTTGGCGGTTTATTTACGCTGAAACCTCTCCATCTTCTCAGTGTGGAGTACGCCATGTAACCTAAGCGGTATGGTTTTCACTTTTTGTAACACTTGGCACTTATTGAGGTTACAACAGTCATGGGGTAATATTCATTGCTGTTATCAACTATTACATTGAATTTGTCAGGTTGGGACATTGTGAAGTTATATTCTGTTTCTGCAACCTGCTCCTCGTGGTAGTAGTATTTGTATGAGTACCCATTCTTGAAGTTCTGGTAGTCAGTTGCGGGTATAATGTACCAGTCAAAGAGCCTTGCTTTTGAGGTGAGTTTTATGTTATATGTGCAGTATTGGTATTGGCTCGTATTAACGCTGTAGGTGAAGTAATACCATGAGCTCGGCTCTATCACAAGGTTTTTGTCGTAGAGTTTAAACGGTCCGTATTCTATCCATCCAATATTTGGTGCTTTCCATTCCCAACCTTGGAGGTTGCAGTTGTAAATCACGAATGTCTGCGAGGCATTGAAGCAGTCTTGGATGGTATTCCCAGGGTAGCGTCCCCCCGCAGTGTCCAAAGGAAACCATATCTCAGTATCATTTTTCGATGTGTGCCAATTTACCTCTGGCGCCTTAGCGTAGTGGGCAAAGGTTGCATCTACAAAGCGATTCTTGGTTTCATTGCCGCCGATGTAAACTTCTGCAAAAGCATGCTGGCAATCGGGGATGAGCAGTATCCTAGCACTTCCGCCTATGGCTTCAATCATGGATGCAATGAGCACAGCCTGGTTCTTGCAATCCCCTGAGCCCGTCTTAAGGGTCTCATCGGGCGAGTATGGCTCGTATGTGAGGTTCACAGGAACGTTCTGGTAAATGATATGTTCATGAACCCAGTCGTACACATCGAGTATCTGGTTTACTGAGTATGGGCCTGGATGGTTGGATATTGCCGCCGAAGCTGCCTCACGGACATTGATGTCAATTGGGTTGAATTTGTCGCAGTAAACTCCCTGATAAGCATCGCAGGGATGTTCTGATACGTTGTTGCAGGTGTGCCAGCCGGATGTGGTGATGGCGGAGGTAGTGGATAATCCATTGTATGCTGCTTTTAGTTCACCAAATGTTGATGAGAAGTTTACAGAAATCTCATTTCCAGTTTTCTCAATCTTGATTTTTGTCAGAAGATTTTTCAGAGGAGTGTCGCTTTGGGACATAGTTTTTACAATTGAAACTGCCGTGTCTAAGAGTTTTGAGATAGCACTCGCTCCCGCAGCCTCATCAGCAAGTATAATCATCCTGAGGTCAATGTTCTTTTCTACCTTGTTAAGTGAGAGTCCAAGAGAATCCGCATGCGAGAGAGCCTTTATGTTTAGTTGTGCAGCAGATTGGTTATTTATCTCCTGCTTGATATCGGAGGAGCTCTCAATCATAAATATGAAAATTGAGTTCTTGTCAAACTTATCGTAAATCTTGCTGAGGTTACCTCTGCTTCTTATGCTCTCGCCCTTTCCTGCATCAACGTCAATTGAATCTTTAACTGCTTCCTCCGTGCCCCCAATGAGCACATCCCCGCCAGTGAGAATATTCCCGCCAATGAAGGTGAAGTAGCTCTTGTTTTGTGGCATTTCCTTCGGGCTCATTTCGTACATTACATGATTGCTATAGTTCAGCTCGTTTACTGTATTATCCTGTTCCATCTTTTCCAAAACCTTGTCTTTGTCTATTGCACCCTTTGCGATGAAACCAGTATAGGTTACGCTTTGCTGGCTGAGTGAATCAAGCTTGAAGAATAGGATAAGTCTGTCAATCTTCTCAGGATCCATACCCGTGGTTTCCTCAGTCTGCTTAATTTCATTGTCAATTTCGCTGCTAGAGAGAGATGTGAAGTCAGAATCATTGAGGATTGAAGATGGTTTAATTATAACAACCGCATTCGCAGTTTTTGGTATCATCTCAAACTCGTCTTTGCTGCCGCCCCAAGGTATAAAACCACAGCACCCCAAAATGAGTAAAGCTAGTATGGGCAGCAGGATTATTTTTTTCATGGAGTGAACTTCTCCTTGGCGATATAAAAATGTATCTGAGAATTACAAAAAGATAACAATTTTAAAGAGTGTCTATACATTAACTTAAGGGTGGTAAATTATGGCTGATAAAAAAGCAGATACCGCTAAGAAAAAGGATCCTACGATTGCTGCTCTGATAGGCCTCGTTTGCATGATTATAGGAGCGCCTGCCGTAGGCTACTTTTATATCGATAATCTGAAGAAAGGTGTAGAATACCTCATCCTCTGCTGGATAGTGCTTGGTATTTTTGTAGGTCTATACGTTACAGGTGCGGTCTTCACTTACGGTGCGGGCTTGTGTTGCTTGCCTATCTTCGTGATCCCGCTTCTACTCGATTTTATTGTACTGGTGGATGTTTACCTCGAGGCGAAAGGCGAACCCAAATTACCGAGCATATAACGCAGGTAAGCCTTAGCAGCAAATAGTGAATTATGCATCAGTAGCAGGGAGTATATCTATGAATGGACATCCATTGAAAGAGATTGAAGGTGAGTTGGGAGATGGATTTAGGATAAGAGTCAGAAGAAAACAGCTTAAGAAAGCCGAACAGAGTTTTTTCCAAGTTTTAGTGTAACATTAACCGGGAGGTGGTTTGATGGGAATGGTGCAGGAGTTTAATGAGTTCTTAAAGGAATACAAAGTCATGCCGCTGGCAATTGCCTTTATTATGGGTTCTGCGGTCGTAGTATTGGTGCAGTCTCTTGTGAATGACATAATCATGCCGGTTGTTACACCACTCATACCTGGCGGGGATTATAAGACCGCAACATTTGCGTTAGGTCCAATATTGATTAAATGGGGTTCATTCCTAAGCGCGGTGATAAACTTCATAATCATTGCATTTGTGATTTTCATGCTGGCAAAGATTGTGCTGAAAGAGGAGAAAGTCACAAAGAAGTAATCAGAGTTCTGCTCTATTCAAAAGCAGTGAATTCGTCACCACTGAAACTGAGCTCAGCGCCATTGCTCCACCTGCAATCATAGGATTTAGGACTATGCCGAAAGACGACAGGAGTCCTGCTGCCACCGGGATGCCTACCACATTGTATATGAGCGCCCAGAACATGTTCTGCCTTATCTTGCTCATAGTTGCCTTTGAGAGGTTTATTGCCTTCACGACATCCATCAGGGAGTTTTTCATCAGAACAATATCACCTGATTCCATTGCAACATCCGTGCCAGAGCTCATGACTATACCAATATCGGCAAGCGCAAGCGCAGGCGCATCATTTATGCCATCACCCACCATTGCAACGTTTTTTCCTTCCTTCCCAAGCTTCTCAACAAGCTTAGATTTATCCTCTGGGAGAACTCCCGCAAAATAACGGTCAACTCCAGTCTCCCTCGCAACTGCTTTGGCAACTCTCTCATTGTCTCCTGTAACCAGATACGTTTCAAAGCCCATCTGCTTGAATTTTAAAACAGCGTCAGAAGAATCCGGCTTTATCAAATCTGAAACTGCCAGAGCTCCAAACTCCTCGCCGACTTTGAGAAGGACGGCAGTCTTCCCATCATCCTCAAGCTCTTCAATTTTATCTTTAATTTTATTATGCAACTCTCCAAACCACTCGGGTTTCCCAAGAAGGACACTCTTTCCACGCACTACTCCGATTACTCCCTTCCCTGCAACTGATTTGAATTTTGAAACTGGATAGAGCTTCAATTTCTCCTGCTCTGCTCTACCAACTATTGCGTCTGCCAGAGGATGTTCCGAAGCCTTTTCAACGCTTGCAGCAAAGCTCAGAACATCATCCTTGTTCATCTTTCCGAATGAAATTACATCTGTCACATACGGCTTTCCAAGCGTTACTGTGCCTGTTTTGTCAAGTAGAATGGAGTTTATCCTGTGTGATTTCTCCAGCACGTCGCCTCCTTTTATCAAAATGCCGTTTTTTGCTCCCTTTCCTATCCCGACCATCACTGCAGTGGGAGTTGCGAGCCCAAGAGCACATGGGCAGGAGATCACAAGCACAGATACTGCGGTGGTGAGAGCGAATGAAAGAGGCTTGCCAAACAGGAAGAACCATGCTAGAAAGGTTAGGATGGAAATCAGAATTACCGCTGGCACGAAGTAGGAAGAAATCCTGTCCGCATAGCTCTGAATTGGTGCTTTCTTTGTCTGAGCATCCTCAATGAGGCGTATTATTTTCGACAATGTGGAATCCACACCAACTCTTGTTGCCTTTATCTTTAGCAAACCATGCTTGTTCATGGTACCTCCGTAGACTGTCATTCCTCTTGCCTTCTCTTTTGGGATTGATTCGCCCGTTATCATTGACTCGTCAACACTCGAATCACCGGAAACGACAACTCCGTCAACAGGGATCTGCTCGCCTGGTTTTACTACGAGGATGTCACCTGCTTTCACATCATCAATTGATATTACTTTCTCCCTTCCTCTTACAAGAACTCTGGCCTGCTTTGGTGAGAGCTGCATAAGCTCCCGTATCGCCTGGCTGGTCCTACCCTTTGCTCTTGCCTCAAGGTATTTTCCCGTTATCACGAAGGTAATTAGAACTGCAGATGTTTCGAAATATGTTTCGCCCATTGGATTCTGAAGTATGAGGTAGAGGGAGTAGATGTAAGCGACGCTCGTCCCAAGCGCAATCAGTGTATCCATGTTCGCGGTCTTCTGCTTCAGGCCTGCCCAGGTGGACTTGTAGAAACGCCATCCCACTATGAACTGCACCGGAGTCGCAAGCACTAGCAGAACATAACCTCTATATGGGAATTCCATCAGGAACATTCCAATTACAAATGCAGGGACGGAAAACACAATGCTCAAAAGAAGCAATCTTTTCAGATGTCTTTCCTCCTTCTCTCGTATCTCCTTCTCCCTGTCAAAACCGCTCTCAACGAATTCACCGCTATACCCCAGCTCTTTTATTCTCTCCAGTAGCTTTGCTTCGCTCACTTTATTTTCATTAAATTCAACGGTCGCCTTCTCAGTAGTGAAGTTGACATTTGCATTTTCAACTCCCTCTGTCCTGCTCAAACCTTTCTCTATGTTCAAAGCGCAGTTGGCGCAGTGCATGCCAGTTATTCTTATTGTCTTCTTCATCTGCTCACCCCTTCTGGCAACCGCAGCCTCCTGGGCTTGCGGGTAAGGAGGGTGCTATCTGCTCCAATGTATTTTGTTCTGTTTTATTATTTATATCATTCACAACGACAAATGTTCCCGGTATCATGCCCATCCAACAGCTCCATCTCACCACTCCCTCTTTATTCGGAGTGAATTCAATTGTCTGCTCTCCCTTGTTTATGGGAAAGTCAAGCCCGTAATCGCGCACTATTATTCTGTTATTGCAGCCGTTTATTTCAATTCCGTTGATCACCCACCTAACAGGAATGTCCTTCTGCAAAACAAATTTATTAGGCTCCCAACCATTGCTTGTCACATCCATATGTATTATCTGGTATCCTCCAGATACATTAATGTTGAGTGTCGTGTTTGATAAGTTTGTTGAACTCAGAGTCGTTTGCAGTGCATTAAGTGAAAACTCACTTCCTGCAAGTGTGAGTCCATTGTTGGCCATGAGAAGCCCTAGAATAATGACAAAAACACCTGAGAATTTAACCAAGTTATGCTTGAGAGAATTGCTCAGGTAAGAGGCAACAGCGCCGAAGCCGAGCAGAGGCGGCAGCGTACCAAGCCCAAAGGAGAATAGTGCAGAAGCACCCCAAAGAGGGCTTCCGCTTCCCGCAGCAAGCAGGTACATTGCCTGGAGAGGTCCACAAGCTATGAACAACCCATTCAGCAGGCCTATGAAAAGAGGTGCGTGCTGCTTCTCTCCCTGGCTCCGTATGAACTGCGTTAAGAATTTGGGAGTTGGGATGCGCACTTTTCTGAGCTGCGGTAACACTCCAAGCATGTTTATTCCGTATATTACTAGGAAAGCGCCTGCCAGAAGTGCTATGGCTGCCCTGAGCTCTACTGTGAATGCAATAACTGAGCCAACCAACCCAAACAGAGCCCCAATTACTGTATAAGATACAAGCTTCCCAGCACCATATTGAAGGTGAGAAGAGAGGCTTGATTTTCCTTCTGAAGTGCATTTTGCAGTATATGATAATACAAATCCACCGCACATGCCTATGCAGTGGAAGCCTGTGAGAAAGCCCACGAAGAATATGAGGGGGAAGCTCGTGCTTGGACTGAGGGTGAAGAAGGATTCGCTGCTCCTGCCAATTAGAAGGTATGCAGAAACAAGCAGTATTGCAATTCCCAGAGCTATGAAAAGCGGGCCTATATCGCCTCCTGAGTTTTTCTTTATTGAATAACCTTTTTCCTCAAGCTTCCTCTCTATCTCTTTTAAGCTTGCTTCATCCGTATACTCGAATTCAAGAGTTTGATTTTCCAGATTTACCTTTGCATTCCTTACTCCTTTCACATGCTTAACTGCATCCTCAATTATCATCTTGCATGAATTGCAGTGCATGCCTTCTACATTCAATATTTTTTTCATGTTCTATCACCTATATTTTTTGTGCTGCCCACAGAGTCATATTGGCCATGGGTGGTTCGGGAGCCCTGTGGGCAGATGGAGTATCTTCTGCTGAAACCAAATTTCTAAATTGCTGTAACCAACGTTTCAAATTGTGAAACCATGCAAAAAGTTAAAAATTAGCTGGAGCAAAAATGGATTATGAAAAACAACCTGAGAATACTATTGGGGCTTCTTGTAGTAGTATTTCTGTACCTCATACTTTATGGTCTGCCCAATTTTATAAAAGAGACAAATCCCACACAGTGCACAGTTAACGGAGAATGCGAGCATGAGGCTAGAATGAATCTACTCACTTACCTCAGCCCCGTATTCGTTGCGGTCGGGTTTGTTCTGGGAGCTGTTGCATTCTACCTTTTCACAGAAAACAAGAAAACGGAGTATGTGGAAGTTAAGCCCAATTCTGAGGCCATACTGAAGCTGCTTTCCCAGGAGGAGAGGAAAGTTGTTTCAAAAGTAGCTGAGGAGGGAGGCAAGGCTTTGCAATCCGAGATATCACTTCTAGAAGGGATGGGTAAGGTGAAGTCCCATAGGATTATAGATAGGCTTGAGAGGAGAGGGGTCCTTGAGAAGGAGCAGCATGGAAAAACCAATCTGATTAGACTGAGCAAGGAACTGAAGGAAGTGCTTGTTAAATAGAAACTCAGGATAAGCAAAGGTTTTAAAATATCTCGTGATATTATTACTGGGGGTGTGATGAGTAAAATCGGCTATTCGTTGCGATACTTGCCTTTACTACTTTTACTATGCACATCCGTGACTACAGCTGCTACGCTCTGCTATTACAAAGGACCCGACACATTTGGCTCACTCAGACTCACAAATTTCGCTGTGAGCGGAGACTCCAATCTAACCGCATGGGATTACGTGAATGTGTCATACACGCTTCAGAATGTTGACCCCCAGCAGCGCACAATTCTTTTCAGCCAGAGCAAGGGGGCGTATGTCAGCGCTTCCACTCCTTCAGGTGCGGAAGAATTTGCCTATTCAAACCGCGGCACATCGCTTGCTCCAGGCCAGAGCATCAACTTCAACGGGCAGGTGACGCTTGACGAGGCAGGCAAGTGGAAGCTGTGGTCTGCATTCTGCTACAGTGTTGGGAAAACATCAAACTGCTCACCACAGGAATGGCATGCATGCTCCTTGTCTGTATCGGATATTGATTCGGATGGAGACGGAATTCTTGACTCTGTTGACCAGTGTCCCCAGCAGCCTGAGACATTCAATGGATACCAGGATGAGGATGGATGCCCTGACCAAGTGCCTGTTGTTGACACGGATCAGGATGGAATTCCTGACTCACAGGACAACTGCCCGCATACTTCGAACCAGAACCAGCTTGACTCCGACCAGGATTCGATTGGAAATGCTTGTGACAACTGCCCTAGCACCCCGAACTTTAACCAAGTGGATGCCGACCAAGACGGGCTGGGGGATGTCTGTGATAATTGCAGGAGTGTCTCAAACCCAAACCAAGCTGATACAGACCAAGATGGAATCGGAGATGTGTGCGACACTCAGAAAGGAACTGGAAAGACGAACATAACGCTTACTACAAAACCTGCCAACTATTCCAGAGGTGACAAAGTCAACTTCACCGCAGCAGCGTCAGACCCGGACGGGATAGCTAAAATAACGCTTTTCCTAGGAGGACGAAAAGTGAAGGAGTGCCTCACTTCGCCATGCTCAACTGAAACGAATGCGCCTGCAGCCGGGGTTGATTTCGGCGCAAGCGTAATAGACAACTTTGGGGATTTAACAAGCGGAGGGGACATAGGTGTGCCGGGAATCGACCTCCCCTCAGCATGCCACGACACTGATGATGGGGATAAGCCTTTCGAAAGGGGAATGGTATCAAATGAATCCACGACTATTGACTACTCGACTTCCACGATAATCCTGCCTCCCCAGTATTTTGACACCTGCATAAACTCAACCGCAATAGTGGAGTATTACTGCGATGGAAACCTCATTAAAAACATCACTCACAACTGCGGAAGCTGCATTGAGAGCCCAAGGATGCTCACTGAAGAAGGCGTATCCGTGCGCGTGCTTGGGGACTTCTGCGCATGTGCCGATTCGGATGAGGGGATGAACCAGTTTGAGAGAGGAGTCATTACCGGGCTGATATCGGACTACTGCCTCAACCCGAGCAATGTTGTTGAGTATTACTGCAATGATGAGAGAGAAATTGCTAATATGACAATACGCTGCAACGGACAATGCGTCAACGGGACGTGCCCCTGCAGCGATACTGACGGCGGAGTGAAATACAACATGCGCGGGACTACTTACGATGGATTTACTGACTTCTGCGGAACAGGCAGCCATGCTCGTGAGCTTACCGAATACCATACCGAGATAACAAGGGGGTTCGGAGCTCCCTACTCCTGCAGTACCGTTAATGAAACGATAACATGCGAGGGGCTCTGCCAGGATGGCGCATGCCTGCCTCCCAGCTGCAACGACTCCGTACAGAACCAGAGGGAGGAGAGGGTTGACTGCGGAGGGCCTTGCGAGCCCTGCCCCAGCTGCTGGGACAATAAAAGGAATCAGAATGAAACTGGCGTGGATTGTGGAGGACCCTGCACAAAGGAATGTCCCAGATGCGTTCCCCTTGTCCTGAACAACGAACCGGACCACGCGATAGATGTAGTTTTCATACCCACAAGGGAATACGAGGCGAACATGAGCGGTTTTGTTTCAGATGTTGAGAACATGATACGGAACGGCTACTTTGCTGAGAGGACAATAAACGCAAGCAAGCAGCATATGAACTTCTACTATACCACTAAATTTGGGAGCTTACATAAAGAGGATAACGGGGACTGCGACTGGAGCGCTCCTTCGAACTGGGATGATGGGTGCTCCAATGCAGAAGGTGCCGTGATTGTGCACCAAGTTGGTTGCAGGGATTATGCAAGCGGTAATGTATTTTCAACTGAATACTACAGTCTGGACACGCTGGTTCACGAGAGCGGGCATGGCTTGTTCGGGGTTGCAGACGAGTACTGCTGCGATTCCCACTACTGGCAGCCAGACCCAAACCCGAACATATACTCCTCGCTGTCTAACTGCAAGAGCGACAGCCTTAGTGGATGGAGTTCGGATCTCTGCTGGATGTTCTGCCCAGGCGACAAGAATGATTTCGGGAGAAATGCCGAGGATAGATTTCTTCTGATTGAGTCAATACGCGATGAGATACCGCAGATATACCTCAGGAAGACTGGGACTGACGGATGGAGGCCTGAGTGGATAAAGGTTTACGCTGACGAGACGCTTATCTACGATTCAACCACTTACAAGTCAGACATAGGAATATGGCTGGATGACGATGGGAACATATGGGGAAAGAGATGGATCGCACCGAACTACCCGACCACGACGGACCTGGGCGCAGCCGTAACCTCGCTTACGGTGGAGACAAAGACATCAAATACCTGGCCGTCGGATGCAGGCAAGGTGTATTTCACTGTTGGGACAAGGGATTGGCTGCTGGATAATGACGGAAGGGATGAATTCGGACAGGGAACAACAGACACGTTTGAACTCGCTCCTGGGGGGCTCAGGGAGGGCGAGATAAAGGAGATAGGTCTCTGGATGGATGGCGGCAGGTGGTACCCCGAGTGGATTAAGGTATATATTAACGGGAGAGTGCTGTATGACAGTTCAGCCAGGCATGTTACGCTTCCCGGGCTGGGCGGTGACAGCCACTACACAAGCGGCAGCAAGTGGACTGCTTCGGATTTCCCGGATCCTAGCATAGATACAACTCCGGTCACGAGCATACGGGTCAACATAACAACCTCAGACGGCAAGGACCAGGAAACCGATTCTGATGTATTCCTAGACCTTGGGAAAGAGGAGTTCAGGCTGCACAATGACGGAACCAGATTCAGGAAGGGTACCACGGATTCTTTCACATTCAACGGTCTTGGCTTGGTCAAGGGCGACATACAGAAAATAGGGCTAAGGATAGAGGGGGATGACGAGTGGAGGCCCCTGCGCTTGACTCTGGAGGTGAACGGTCGTCCTTTCTACGATACTCTTTCCTATGCTTATGATTCTTTCAACTTCCTTGGGGACAAGCCAAATACATGGGGGAAGTACTGGTACGCTAGGGATTACCCAAATGCGAGCACATTGAGGGAGTGGCGTGAGATTCACATCATGGTCAAGACAAAGGATGAAGGTGATGCGGGGACTGATGATGACGTTTACTTTGGGATAGGCACAAGGGAATGGAAACTGGATAACACCCATACAGAGAACTGCGGAGGAGGATACTGGACCCATGTCAGGACAGGCTCTGTAATGAAAGGCGACTGCAGCTACCCCTGCCAGTACAACGACTACTCGAAAAGAAGGGCAGAATGGGTGTTTGGAAAATATGTCGAGATAGGAACCATGACGTTTACATAGGAGAGGTGTTCATGTGTCTCGTAGAAATGCATTTTTGATGATAATGCTGCTCTCCCTAGTTTCACTGCCGGTCTACGGAAGCAGCAACTCAAGCCCAAAAGCAGTCATAGTGAGGGTGAATATAAAGAATAACACTTTCACCGTGCTGGAGAGGAAGGTCGGATACGGCTATCCTCCTGAGCATTTTGTGCAGTGGCAGGACTTCAAGGTGAAGCTGCTGTCAGAGAACGGAGTGATTGAGGAATACGGCGTGATAGACCCGAGGATAAGATTTTATGAGGCTCTTCCTGGGGGGAACCCAGAGGGATTCGAGGCAAGGATGGTTGATGAGGCCAACCTCACACTGATTTTTGCATTCAATAACAGCCTCAGCGGTGTGAGCGTTGATAATTACACGAGCGGTGCAGAACTCGTGAAGGTGGACCTGAAGGACACGATTTCCGATTTCTGCTCACAAAACGGGAATGACTCGGATTGCGCAGGAGCTGCGAAAGGGCCTCAGCCTACAGAACAAAAACCACCTGATCTCACGGGCTTGGGTGGAATTGCAGTAGTCATAATCCTGATTATAGTTCTGGCGATTGCTCTTCTAAGAAGGAAGAGGTAGTCTACAGTTGGCGGGCTCGTTGGAGCCGCGGCCGTCATCTCGCTGCTCGCGAAGGCAGGCGGTCCGACTAGCCCAAAAAAATAGGAGAAGTGGTAGTATGGGATTGAGCAAAAGGGATATATCAAGAAGGAAGTCCAATCTCAAGACAAGACTTGAGGAATTGGAAAGAGAGGCGAAAATGGATCCTATGAAGAGAAATATTAAACTTCATGAGGAGATAGCGCAGATAAAGAGGAAGATTGATGAATCGGATTAGGGCTTACCTGAAAAACCTAATGAGGCAAGTAAAACAAAAAGAATCAGAAATACGCTTCAGGATATAGTAGTATACTCTCTTGGTGGCATTTGAGAAGCCAAGATAGGTTGCATTGCCCTCGATTAGGTATATTTTCACACTTCCGTTTTCATCAACCTTAACAACTCCCTCACTCTTTAGATAGACGGCACCTTTTGTCAGTACCACCCCCTCCATCCCAGTTTTTGATTTGGCGTATACCTCGCCGGGCCCGTCAAACTGAATTATCTTGTCAGATACACGCTTGATAGATGTACCCACTTTTTCAAGAATAACTGGTTTTTCTTCTGAAGGAATCTTGCCTCCAGCTTTCTCTATGGAAACTCCGACAACGTGTATACAATACTGTGCGACGCAGGTTGCCGGATCTGGATTGGCACCGCACCCGCTGTTGAATAGCCATTTGTTTGCTAACATCCGCCAGGTAAGTTGGCCGTCCACATTCGTCATGCGCTTCGGTGCGAACAGTTCAGTTCCAATCTGTTGCTCCTGACCGTATACGAAGTTGAATGAAACCCCCTCGGCCAATGAGGAACCGCCAAGATATGTTCCTGGCTGTCCTGCCAACAGTGTAGCATCCTGTATCTTGAGCATGGTGGCGGCGTGGTTGTTATTGCCATACTGGTCATTCTTGGGTTTGTGCTGTCTATGAGGAGGAAATAGACTAGTTACTTACTTTCTTTTGAACAGTCGCGCTTCTTAATTCTCTCACTGCATCAGAGGCAATCCACTTTGCGCTTTTTGAATCAATCTTCTGAATCTCCTCTGCAGCTTTAACCGCCGCTTTATTCAAGCTAGAATTTCTCTTTCCAATCTGCCTGAGCGCCCAATTCACAGCCTTCTTTACAAAATTTCTCTCATCAACTGCTTCCCTTTTTATTATTGGCAGGAATTTCAGGAATTCCTCATCTGCTGCATTCTTGTCATGGACTGCCAACGTTGCCATCAGCACGAAGCCCGCCCGCTTAACAAACTCTTCTTTTCTTTTACTCCACTCAAGTGCTTTTTTATGAGCAAATTCTGTCTTGTCAAAAAGGTTGCTGCAGCACTGGTCGCACACATCCCATGAGTCGAAATCTCTCACCCATTTCTCCAGCTGCTCCTCGCTTACATTTTCCGGGTTGTCAACCATGCAGGCAAGTATTCTCGCCTCGTGTATCCCGGACTTCCACAGCTCCTGTCCAAGTTGATGGTTCGTGCCTGTTTCCTTGGCTATTTTCCTGATGTTGGGAATGGACACTCCGTAAGTATTATTTGGATTTATACCAAAGCGGGCCATTCCTTCCACTGCCTTTGGATCTGAGAGAGTTTTCAAATTCCTGAGAATTTTTTCATACAGTGTCACTGTCATACCCTCAGTCATGTTTCTTGAATTTCAAACCCTGCACCGGATCATTCTTTATCAACCACTCCATGAGCATGGCTATATGCTCCTTCTCCTCATCCATGTTATGCTGCAGAACTTTTCTCAGTTCGGGGTCAATTTGCAGGGCTATGCGTGATTGGTATTTGTTCGTCGCATCCAGCTCCTCAATAAGAGACTGTCTTGCCATTGCCATATCCTCCAATTTCCCCATTTAAGCACCTCCACATATAAAATATAGTCGCAAACTATTAAAATTTGTGGATTCCGGGAGGAGTTTATAAATATTTTTGCCAATAATGATTAACAATAGAGGTAAAAAATGGATAACACCCTGCTTGTCATCCTTGTATCGGTTTTCATAGTCAGCCTCATATCTTTTGTGGGCGTAGTAACTCTTGTACTGCGCAAAAAACAGCTGGACAATGTGCTTATATTCCTTGTAAGTTTTGCTGCAGGCTCGATGTTTGGGGGAGCATTTCTCCATCTCTTCCCAGAGGCAATTGAGAAAGGAGGTGCAGGAGTCGTGGGATTCGCCATTATAGGAATCCTTATCTTCTTCATAATGGAGAAATTCCTCTTCTGGCAGCACTGCCACAAGCCAGGATGCCATGAGCATACATTCGCATACATGAACCTTGTTGGAGACGGCGTGCATAACTTCATAGATGGTGTAGTGATTGCAGCAAGTTACCTAGCCAGCATTCAGCTCGGTGTTGCAAGTACCATAGCAATAATTTTTCATGAAATACCGCAGGAAATGGGTGATTTCGCTGTTCTTATAAAAGGCGGTTTCACAACAAACAAAGCTCTCTTGGTGAACTTCATAACTGCACTCACTGCAGTCCTAGGTGCTTTGGTCACATTCTTTGTGCTACCTTCATTGGAGGGACAGTTGGCCCCTGTTCTGTCATTTGCCGCAGGAGGATTCATTTACATAGCGGGCACCGACCTTGTCCCTGAACTCCACAAAGAGATAGATACCAAAAAATCCATAGGTGTCTTTATCTCACTAATTCTTGGTGTAATAATCATATGGCTGTTGCGGTTTATCGAATGAAATAGATGATTGTTATGGTTCATGTCTCAGTAATAATCCCTGCTTTAAATGAGGAGAAGTACATTGTTAGAACTTTGGAATCAGTGCGCAGACAAAAGACCCCCCTTGACTACGAAGTCATAGTTGCAGATAACAACAGTGATGACAGAACTGCGGAAATTGCAGAGAAGTATGCCGATAAGGTAATTGTTGTTAAGCGGAGAGGGGTATCAATTGGAAGAAATGGTGGGGCAAAGAAATCAAGAGGGAAAGTGCTTGTTTTTGTTGACGCGGATACAACGATACCTTCCAACTACTTGGAAGTGGTGAACGCTGTCCTTGGTGATGATAGCATAAGCGGTCTTTCCTGCGCGTTCAAATTTGACCAGCAGAGCAGAATTCTGGATGCAATTGAAGAGCTTTCCAACAGCTACCTGCTTTTCAGAGGAATGATGAGTAATGGGGAGATCCTAGGATTCAACAACGCTGTGAGGAAGGAAACATTCTTCAGAGTTGGCGGATTCCCAGACCGGCCCATGGAGGATGGGGCTTTTGCAAGAAAGCTTTGGAAGAGGGGGAGAGTGGTATACCTGCCAGAGCCCAAAGTTGTGACATCGGCAAGGAGGATTTCAAAGAATGGGCCGCTAAGATGTGCAGCGTATTACGCAAACCTTGCGCTAATAACGGACTTCCCTAGAATTCCGCTGAAAAAACTTGCAATTTTCAAAAACTATCTTCCTGTGAGATGAGCGTATGGGATATAACAAATGGCTTTCAATCCTCTCAAGGGAATTCAAGAGGGAATTTGGGAGCACGGAATTTTGAATCGCACGCCCTAAGCCATTCTCTAAGAGTTTGGAAAAATGCGGAGAAGCTTGGCAAAGAGCTTGGAGCAGATATGGATGTGCTTATTGCTGCTGTCTTCCTGCACGATGTGGGGGTTGCGCATACTAAGAGTGTAAAACACGGAAGGAAGAGTGCTGAAATAGCCAAAAAGGTACTTAGGAGGATAGACTTTCCTGAATGCAAGATACCTTCAGTCTTGGAGGCAATAGGGCAGCATGATGATGTGAGAAAAGAGAGAAAGAGTCTAGAGGCTAAAATACTATTTGACTGCGATAATATAGATGCATTTGGTGCTGTTGGAGTATTCCGCTACCTTGATATATACCTAAGAAGGGGTTGGAGCCTAAAGAGGGTAGCTGAGCATGTTTATAAGAATGTTCAGCAGAGATTTAAGAATCTGCATTTCGATCAGTCAAGGCGCATGTGCAGGAAAAATTACGAGCTTACTAGAGACTATTTCTTGAAATTGAAGAATGAGTTCACCTAGCATCTAGAATAACAAAAAGAAGAGAAAAGAGAGAAATAGGATACTCTTCTTCTAATAGCTTGGTTTGTGTTTCTGCCAACAGTCCCTGCAGTAAACAGGCCTATCCTCTGTTGGCTTGAACGGGACTTCACATTCTGCGCCGCAGTCAGAGCAAACGGCCTTGTGCATCTCTCTTGGCCCAAAGCTCCCCCCGAAGCCTCGACGTTTGGAACGTCCCTCATCATTACTAAAACCCATTTTTTCACCTACCTGCACACATGGCGAGTTTAGCTCACCACGGCACATTAACTGGGATATTATTAGCAGAAGGTCTTTAAATATATTTGCAATACGTTATCCTGTTTTCAGGTGAGCAATTTAAATATATCTATCTATAATTTCCTCGTGGCGAACGATCCGATTATATTTGCGCTGATTGCGGCTCCTGTTGGGGCATACTATTTCATAAAAGGTTTCCGCGAATGGTCTCATTATAACACAATTATCAACACCCCCACTTCCAAAGTTGAGGCTATTGCCGCGGGTTTTGTGGAGGTTTATGGAGAGGCCCTAGCAAAGGGGGAGTATTTGATAAGCCCGTTCTGCGGCGAGGAATGCGTTTTCTACAAGTACACTGTCGAGGAATACCGGCACCATGGAAAGCACAGCAGCTGGGACGTTATACGACGAGGACAGACCGAGGCTCCCTTTTTAGTGCAGGATGAAACAGGAAAAATTGAAGTTGACCCCAAAGGCGCGGAGTTTGAAGTTACAGACAGAAGGCAGTACAGAGTGAACCCAGGTGATGGAACTCCTAAGAAGATACTGGAGTTCCTGAAACAGGTCAGCTTGAATGATAATGTGCCACTACTCGATCTGGGACCTATTCACCTGGGAGCAAATCCAAGAAGATATACTGAGTATATAATCGAGAAGGGTCAGAATATTTTTGTGACAGGTACGACAGTTCCCAAGGAAGGAGTACAGTCTGATAAACATGAGGAGATGCTTGTTATAAGGAAGGGAGATTTCAACAAATTCTTTTACATATCTGACATGGCGGAGAAGAAGGTGCTTGGCGGTATGAGAAGCGGTGCGCTGATATTCCTGATTGGAGGCGGAATTGTAACCCTTATCGGGCTTGCGTATATATTCTTTAGGCTAGGTATACTGTAGGTGGTTATATGGGAATCGGGACGACATTTATCATTGGGCTCGGTGGAATCTTCATTGCAGCTGTTGTGCTGTACTACCTTCTTTCAATCTACAATGGCTTGGTGACGCTGAAGAACAGCATAAGGAAGAACTGGTCCAATATAGATGTAATGCTTAAGCAGAGGGCAGACCTCATCCCAAACCTCATTGAAACTGTGAAGGGTTACATGAAATATGAGAAGGGAGTGATAAAGCAGGTGACTGACAGCAGGATTCAGATGATGGGGGCGACAACTCTCAGCGATAAAGCTAAGGCAAGTGAGGATCTGAGCGGTGCGCTTAAAACTCTATTCGCACTTGCTGAAAATTACCCGCAACTCAAGGCGAATGACACCTTCCTCAAGCTGCAGGAGCAGCTTGCCAGCATAGAGAACCAGATTGCGGATAGGAGGGAGCTGTACAACGATAGCGTGAACATATACAACACTAGAATTGAATCAATACCTGATGTGATATTTGCGAAGCTGCTTGGTTATACCTCAGAGGAGTATTTCAAGGCAAGTGAGGAGGAGAAGAAGGAAGTTGAAGTGAAACTGGAATAGTCAGAACTCAAGATCTTCTTCATAAGCCAGAGGCTTCAGCTCAAGAACTCATCATCTAAAAGAATTGAGAAAGAAGTTAATTTATAGCTTCTCCCCGCAATTGAAACAGCGCGTTGAGTCAGAAGGGTTCTTAGCCTTGCATTTAGGACAGACAAGCATGAGCAGCTTTCCCTTCGATTTCTCTTCTTCCGCCTCACTCTTCCCTCTCTCCAGCTCCCTGCCAACAAGCCTAAGAAATGCTTTGAAGCTCTCATACGCAAAGAATAGGGCGCCAACAACCACGAGCGGGATGAGGAGGATATACATCGTCACACCCTGCTGCATGTAAACAAGCGCCATTGTGGCAATTGCTGTGATGAACATTATTGCAAACCCGAAGAAGTTCTCATCGCTTGTTATCCCTTTGCTTCTGGAGGGTTTCTGCATAAGCATAGTTAGTAAATGAGGGGTATATTAATCTAATCTTTGGATTAGACAATCCGTATAACACGTATTATATATACGATTTAAATATTAATAATTTGCTAAATGAAATGTATAGCTATGACACATGCGTACACACCTGCGCAAAAAAGCTGCTTTACGGACAGCTACAAACGAAGAAGTTTAAAAAGCAAGCTTTTTATATATAGAGAAGCATATGTTATCTGAAGTGATAGGATGCAGAGAGGGAATTTGCTTCATTGACTGCTTTTCAGTTTTCCCTAGCTGCGCTTTCTTGAGAGGTGTTTCAGATGACTAGTCCTAAAGCTGTATCAAACCCAAGGGGAATGAGAGACCTTAAGCCTGAGGAAATGCGAGTAAGAGAGAGAATATTCGAGAGGGTAAAGAAGGTTTTTAGGCTATACGACTTTGAACCACTTGAAACTCCTGCTCTTGAGAGCTGGGAGGTTTTATCTGCGAAAGGGGCCGGCGGGGAGGAGATACTCAACGAGACTTACAACTTTGAGGATAGGGGAGGAAGGAGAGTGGGTTTAAGATATGACCTCACAGTCCCGCTTGCTAGGTTTGTCGCCATGAATCCCAGTATGCCACTTCCTTTCAGGAGGTACCAGATTGACAGGGTTTGGAGGTATGGAGATGTTGCGAGGGGCAGACTCAGGGAGTTCTGGCAGGCGGATATTGACATAGTTGGCTCGGAAAGCATGCTTGCAGATGCAGAGGTAGTTGCTTGCACCGTGGATGTTTTCAAGGGACTTGGCTTCAAAAACTTCGTGGTGAGACTGAACAACAGGAAGATTCTCTCCGCAATGGTGAAGTTTGCAGGAGTTGAAGGCAATAAAGTGGATGATGCATTCCGAACAATAGACAAGCTGGAGAAGGTTGGTAGGGAGAAGGTGCTTGAAGAGCTTTCTCAGAGAGGCATCAGCAAGGAGGCTTCTAAGAAACTTATGGAGCTGCTGTCCGTTAAAGGAAATCCAGAATATGCTCTTGAGAAGGCCGAAAAACTAATAGGCGGCATAGAGCAAGGAGGGGAAGGAATTGCGGAACTGCGAGAGCTTCTATTCTACCTCAAGAAGATGGAGGTGGAGGAAAATCTGAAAGTGGACTTCAGCCTTGCGAGAGGAATGGATTACTACACCGGCCCTATTTTCGAGGTTTTCTTATCCGGAGGCATAGGGAGCGTTGCAGGAGGGGGGAGGTACGACAGGATGATTGGCCTCTTCCTAGGCAGGGAGATACCTGCAACTGGAATAAGCTTTGGAATTGAAAGGATAGCAGAAGTTATGGGGCAAAGTGGTTCTGACAAGGTGAGTGAGAAGCGCGTATTCATAGCATGTGTTGATGAGAACTCGCTGGATGAGGCACTTGGAATTGCTAAGAAGTTCAGGGAAAACAGCGTGGCTGCCATCTTTGACCTGAGGAAAAGGTCTTTGGCAAAGCAGTTGAACTATGCAGACTCTCTCAAGGTGCCGTATGTGGTGATAATAGGTAAGGAGGAGATGGAAAAAGGCAAAGTGAAGCTCAGGAATTTCGTGACTGGGGAGGAGAAGCTGCTGGGGGCTGACGAATGCGTAGAATTAATTAAAAATAATTAACTATATATTCAAGATGGAGCAGAATTGTAGTGTAGGCGGGTGATGGATATGGCAATGGACTGGAGCAGTATGAAAACATGCTTGGTTTGCTTCTCAAAAGACGGGATATCTGTCAGGCTGGAGCTTCAGAATGATGTGTATGTATGCCCTAGGAATTCTGAGCACAAGTTCGTCATGAAAGACGGAGAACTGAAAAGGTTGTCCGATGAGTGATAAATCCATCAAAGAAGTTAACGATGAGGTAGTGAAGAAGGGAGGGCTACTTGTGACTCTCTACTTTGATATACATGGAAATTCTCCTGAGGTTATCCAGCACTCACTGGTTGAGATGATAGGGCGACTCACTCACGAGCCAGGAGTCGTTTATGCCACGGGGGCGGTTGACGAGCCGATTGAATATGAAGGAATGCATTCCACCTCTGCGGAAGTGAAGCTCCTTGTGAGGGACATCAACTCATTGGTTAGTGTTTGCTTCAGATATGGGCCAATTGGAATAGATATCGTTTGCCCTGAACAGCTAAAACTCTCACTCGCACAGCTCCATGAGCTGCTCCTCAATATCTCGCAGATATCACAGGAGTATAGCAAATTTGTGTATGACAAACTCATGACTCCTGATGAGAAGGTGAATTTCAACAAGCAGCTCCTCAACAGGGCTGAGCTTGCAAAGAAGCTTATTGAGAAAGGCAAGCCTGTAACAAAGAAGTGAAAAATTATTTATAATAGCGGAAGGTGAAAATATGGCAGACAAAAAGAAGAGGAGAGGTTTGTTTGATTTATTCGGTGATTTTGACATTTTTGACATCGAGGAGGAGATGAAGAGGTTGATGGAAGGGTTCAACATGGATCAGTTGAAGAGCGGGGAACCTCTTGTGTATGGATTTAACATAAGAGTAGGTCCTGATGGCAAGCCTTTGATACAACAGTTCGGCAACGTCAAGCCGACGATAAAGGGACCGGAGATAACTGACAAAAGGGAGCCTCTTGTGGATGTAATCGAGAGGGAGAATGATATAACGGTTATAGTGGAGCTTCCGGGCGTTGACAAGAGACAGATAAAGCTCAACACAACAGACAGGATGCTCACAATATCCGCTCCAGGCGAGGAGGCGGACTTCTTCAAGGAAGTAAAGCTGCCTGCTGCGGTGAACTCCAAGAGCGCAAAGGCAACCTACAAGAACGGAGTGCTTGAAGTCTGCTTGGAAAAGAGGGAGAAGAGCAAACCAAAAGCTGAGAGCATACCAATAGAGTAGTTAATAGCAGAATCTGCATTTCACGTTTTCCTCCTTGCAGAGCTTCATTATTTTTTCCTTCAATTTTTCGTAATAATCGTTTTTTGAGAAGAATATATCTTTCCAAACAGGCAGGAGTTTTGGGTAGGATCTCTGGAGAATCTGCTGCAGACTGTCCCATACACCTGGTTTGAGGTTGAGCTTGTCCACCCACAAGTAGTCCATCTTCAGTTCAGAAGCAGATCTTACCAATTCTCCCACATCTTTATCTGTAATATGCGGCAGGACAGGCCCAGCAAAAATGTAGGTTTTTATCCCATTTTCCTGCAGTATTCTCAAAGCATCCAGCCTCTCCTTTATGGTGGAGGAGAACGGCTCAAAATTCTTCCTGACAGACTCATCAAGAGTTATTATTGTAAAACCAACCTCTCTTTCACTGAATTTCTTGAGGAGGTCAATGTCCCTCGTCACCAGGGAGGATTTTGTTTGGATGCATACTGGGAATTGGTTTTCAAGCAGTATTTCCAGTAGCTTTCTTGTAAGCTCGTATTTCCTCTCCAGCGGTTGGTATGCATCTGTAAGGGAGGAGATGAAAACCTGGCCCTTCCGCTTTTTCGGAATTTCCTTTCTCAAAATCTCGGGAGCATTGATTTTAACATCAACAAATTCTCCCCAGGGTTCTGTATGCCTGCTGAATCTCCTTGTTATTGGATTTGCATAGCAGTATGTGCAGCCATGCTGGCAGCCCACATAGGGGTTGACGCAGTAAACTGCGAGCTTGCTAGGGTTGAGCAGGGATTTGCACATAATCTCATTTGTCAGCATAGGTTCACCGGAAAGTTACCCTCCACAAAGATTAGTATACGTTTTCATTCATAATTTTATCATGCCAAATAATTTATGGGTTTCGCAGCTTTTTGAGGAGCATAACCCCACGCATGAGCTTACGACAGGGAAGTTTGGCACGAGCAACAATAGACTTGATACAAGATGCGCCATCTGCAAGGGTTCAAAATTCCTGTGCGGAAAGGACAGCTGTCCCATACTGGTAAAATTGTACTCGCAGATGAGGACGAAGCCGCTGATTGACAGCCTAACTCTTGAAGGCTCCTCTCCTCCTGACTTGTTCATCGGGAGGATGGGCTATCCATACGTGAGCATAGGCCCTTTGATACCGCCAATAACAGGCGATACTGCTTTGATGGGTACCCCAGAGCTGTGGCAGGGTAAGACTATACAGGAAATTGTGGACTTCCGCTTTCAGCTTGTGAGGGGGAAGTACAGGGTGAATGTAAAAAATGTTGAGGGGGGGAAGATTGTAGAACTCACACGGGAGCTTGCGCTCTCAAAAGCACCCACTGAAGTTGATGCAGAGTTCAGGAAGAAACCTGTTGGGAGAATAGCACTGGATGACGAGGTGCAGCCCTTCGGCCCGTCCGCACCTTTGAGAGACATTGATTTAATCTCAGCAACAACAGACCACAAGATTGATAAGGCATTCAGCGACACCGACCTGAGGGCTGCTGAGGCTGTCATGCAGCTCTATCAGGATGGCGTGCTTGTCTCAAGAATACAGAGAGCCTTTTCGGCGGGGCTGTTCGGGATTGAGAAGAACAGAAGGTTCGTCCCAACCCGCTGGTCTATCACAGCAGTGGACAGCATGCTCTCAAAAAACCTGTTGGATGAAGTAAAAACATTTCCGCTAATCAATGAGTTCAGGGTTTATGAACATACTGCTCTGGACAACAGGTGGATTGTGCTGATGATTCCTTCAAGATGGAGCTATGAGCTGATTGAGGCATGGTACCCGAAAACAATATGGAACCCAGAGGGAAGGGAGATTGCGATATTCTCAGATGCCGAATGGTATAAGGGCAGGACAGAGTATCCAGATATAGGAGGATGCTATTTCTCCGCACGACTGGCTGTTGCAGAACAGCTGAATAGAGAGAGAAGACAGGCAGCAGCAATAGTTCTCAGAGAAGCCCACCCAGGCTATATTATGCCTGTTGGAGTGTGGAATGTGAGGGAATCTGTGAGGAATGCAATGAAGAAGCAGCCCATGAAATTCGAAACACTCAAGCAGTCCTTTGCCTATATATTCTCAAAATTCGATATAAAGATGAATGTGTGGATAAGGAACAGCAAGCTCCTTCAGGATTTAATTTTCCAGAAGAGGATTAAGGATTATCTTTAATTACGGGAATTTCTTCCTGAAATACAAGTCTTCCAGCTTCTTCAGGTCATCAAGAGGCTTTTCATCAGTCTTTGCAACCCATATCTCCTTTGTTTCTTCATTCTCAAGAATAAGCTGGTACTTGCTGCTCTCCTTCGAAAAATGGCAGTGTGGAGGTAGGTGGTGGTGGTGCCAAGAGACATTATTCCTAGTCATCTCAGCAGCTTTCTTAACAATCTCGCCTGTTGGTACACTACCCATAGGTCAATTATGCAAGATTCCATTATTAAACCTGCTTCACCGGAAAGTTACCCCCCTTCCGCCTATTTAAATACCCGCCAAGGCCACTTCATAATCGTAAAGAGGTGGTTGAGATGAAAATGGATATAAGCAAGCTCAAGGATGAGGAAATTGATGAGCTCATATCGTTCCTTGACAGGAGAAACATACACTCCTTCATAAAGAGAAATGGCGAGAGGCTGCTGCTCATATGCAATTCAACAACTCCCATAGGACCAATGAGAGTTGAGCTGGGAATTGAGAACCTATGAGCTCCTTTTTCTTATTTTTTTATGCAAACTGAGAAAGTTATATTAAGCGGCTGGAAGTTAATGTATCGATTTGAATGGAATGTGCTTATCATCCTGATAAAGATGCTGTCTCAGAATGCTCACAATGCGGGAAAGCTCTCTGCAGGGAATGCAGCAAATCTCTGAAGGACCTGTGCTTAGATTGTCGGGTGCCGCTGAAGAGTGAGGGAGTAAAGTATAAATTACTGAACTGGGATGGATGGCTGTACTCCTTCCTCACTCCCGGAGAAGCATTCAGGACCAGCAGAGAGGGGGCCTCTCTTGCCGGAGTTTCGATGAACATTCTTGTCGGTTTGGTGAATGCCGGAATAATTGCAGTCATACTTGTCATGGCATTTGGAAAACAAACTGATGGACAGAATGCAAATTCTCTCATGGGTGTTTTCAGTTATACGAATCAGTTCATAATTTTTCTCTCGGTCTGGCTCATCGATGCAGCTGTTTCCTACTCTTTTGCAGTCCTTGCGGGTGGAATGGGTAGCATCAAGCAGCATCTTTACATACTCTCCCTGCCTCTTCCTCTCTCACCGCTTGTCTACATACTGCTGGCAACTGCATTCAGCTTTCTACTCTCCCTGCATATCTCCCTCGGGTTGTTGGCGGCAATACTCATTGCATTTTACATCATCAACATTCAGATAACTGCGATGAAGGAGACACATAAGTTCGGAACTCTACAGGCTGTCATCAGTGGGCTCATACCAGTAATAATCAGCGGGGGTGCAGTTGGGTTATTAATATTTATTTTATCTAGAAAATAGTGTAAATGGAGGTTTGGAGATGCAGAAGAAATTCACGGTAAGCCCTTGGGAAGTGAGAGGAGAAGTGGACTACGACAAGCTTATCAAGGAATTCGGAGTTCAGCCGCTCTCGAAGGAGCTCGTGAAGAAAATTGAGAGCAAAGCTGGCGAGATGCACCTCTACTTGAGAAGGGGGCTTTTCTTCTCCCACAGGGATTTTGACGTCATTATGAACGACTATGAGAAGGGGAAGGGGTTTGTGCTCTACACAGGAAGAGGCCCTTCTGGTAGAACCCACCTTGGACATCTTATCCCATGGATTTTCACCGCCTACTTGCAGAGGGCATTCGGCTCCAAACTGTATTTCCAGATGACGGATGATGAGAAATTCCTCATGAGGGATGTCGAGCTTGAAGATGCGGTTGGTTACAGCTATGACAATGCGCTGGATGTCATTGCTGTGGGCATGGATCCAAAGAAAACGGTGATATTCTCAGATGTGGAGTATATAAAAACAATCTACAGAATAGCCCTGCAGGTGGCAAAGAGGGTCACTTTCTCAACTGCAAAAGCAGTTTTTGGTTTCACCAACAGCTCAAACATAGGCATGATATTCTTCCCAGCTGTGCAGGCTTCACCAGCCTTCATGGCGCAGATGCTGGAGAAGAGAGATGTGAACTGCCTCATTCCCTGCGCCATAGACCAAGACCCGTACTGGAGGATAGCGAGGGATGTGGCACCTGCATTGGGCATGCCAAAGCCTGCGGGGATATACTGCAAATTCCTGCCAGGTTTGCGGGGGGTTGGGGGCAAGATGTCCGCCTCTGAGGAAGAAACTGCTGTATACACGACAGACTCTCTGGCTGTTGCGAGGAAAAAGATTATAGGTGCGTTCACAGGAGGCAAGGCTACAGTTGTGGAGCAGAAAAAGAAGGGCGGCAACCCAGATGTATGCGTTGTGTACCAATGGCTTTACTACATGTTTGAAGAGGATGACAGGAAGATTAGCGATTTGAGGGGGGATTGCAAGAGCGGGAGAATACTCTGCGGCGATTGCAAGAAATATCTTGCGGATAAGGTATGCAAGTTCCTAGAAGAGCATCAGAGAAGGAGGGAGAAAGCTAAGAAAGAAATTGGTAAGTTTGTTGTTAAGGACTGATTACTCCTCTCCGGATGATTCCAAGTCGAGTTTTATCCCATCAAGGGTCAGCAGTATCTGGTCTTTCGCCACCTCAAACATCCCAACCGGGTTGACTGGGAAGAATATGTAGAGGCACTTGTTTTTGTTCTCACCAACGAAAACCCACCTGCCAACATTGAATGTCTCGATAGGCATGCTGGAATCCACAATGAATATGCTGGATTTCATGAGCTCGTCTATAAGCGCTTCGTATGAAGTGTCGTAACTGTCAACAAATATCACCTCGTCTTCATCCTCTTTTCTAGCGAAGAAGACCGGTGTTATGAAAGGTTTCTTCATGCCCTTTGCCTTATCCTTCACAACCATGCCGAGTTTCTCTGCAAGCCTAGTTGCCTTCATTGCATCCTCCTTGTATTTTGCTGTCTGTTCTGAAGCCTCAGCCTTCTTCTTATCAAAGTACGAGGTTATATCCGTCTTTAGCTTCTCAATCTCTTTCCCAATGTCAGGAGTGTCCGCGTAATCATCAGGATTTTCAAGAAGGTCGCGCAGCGTGAAAACATATTTTCCAGCTAGTGAAGTATCAATATCATCTATTATCAAATCGAGCTGCTCCTTGAGCGTCAGAGTTCCTGGAGGTGTAGTCATATCCGGCATTTTTAACCACCTTTTAGATTTTATGTTTTGTATGTATATCAACTGGTATTTATTACTTTCATTGTCGCTGATAAATTATTCGGTAGAGCGCGCTCAGCCTGGGTATCATCGCGCAGAGAAAGGCCTGCTCGCTCATCTCCCTTCTCTCAGCCAGTCCCTGCGAGAGGTAGCTTATGGCCCCCTTGCTCCTGCCTATTGCTCTAATCCCACTGAGTTTTGTGAATATATCACTCATTGTTTTTCCACTCTCTCTCATCTCCTGAACTAGCTCTCCTGGCACCTCAAAGCCCATGCTGAAGCCTAAAGTTACTCTTTCCCCGTCGTACACTGCGCACCACTGGGAGTCGAAAAATTTGCCAGAAAACCTGAACAGGCCGCTCTCCATCCCAATGCCGTAATCGGCTTTCCCTTTCTGCTTTGCAATTTTGGCCCTCTGTACCGCACCGGTTATTGTATCCTCTCCGAATGGTTGTTTGGGAACTCTGGGAGTAGCCTCAACTGCAACTAGCTTGAATTTTCTGAATATCTTTCTTGCGATTCTCTCTATACCCTTAAGTTTGGTCGGGTTTGAAGAGCCTACCGCTATTATGACTGGTTTAGTCCTTTTCCCCTTCTCATTCACCTCCCCGGCCTTTATTCTCTCGCAAGAAAGTTTCTTAAAGTCTTCAGCGTTGAGAATGGGCAGTGTGATAATCTCCAAAGGCTTCAGTCCTTTGCTTTTTCTTATTCTGTTAATCTCCTCCGCTTTCTTCTTTGTTTCCTCGCTGACCACTATCGCATCAAAATCTCCATCAACAGCTGGCCCGTATGCATCCTCCAGCTTGAATATCTCCACCCTTCCCAGCTCCTTCCCAAGGAATTTCTTAAGCTTTCTCAGCCTTGAGCTGAAAGGCAAGCATCTGTATTTCTTATGCTTAGCCACAAACCTGTCGCTTGTCAGCCCTATGTATATTCTCCCGCCTGATGAGAGGGCAAGCCTGAGCAGCCTCCTATGCCCTTCATGGAGAGTTTCAAAAGTCCCTCCGAGTATTACTTTTCCGTGCATGGAGATAGATTAAAATAAAGAAATTAAAAATACTTGTTATGGATGAGGAGAAAAGGATAAGAGAGGACATAGAGCAGTTCTACAGAAGCGTGAGAGAAGTGAAAGGTGCTGAGGAAATAATTGAGCTCGCAACCAGATACTGCAGGGATGCAGAATTCTACCTTGAGAAAAAGGATTATGTGACTGCTTTTGGCTGCATAAACTATGCGCATGGCTTGATTGACGCGGTCAAAAAACTGGAGGGGAAATGATGGATTGGGAGTTCCAGCTGCCAACGAAGATAATTTTTGGGAGAGGCAGCTTGAGCAGAGTCTGGGAGCACGTGGATAAGAAGAAGGTGCTGCTTGTGACTGGAAGGAGCAGCTTCAGGGAGCAGGTAGTGAGGAGAATCCGCAAGCAACTCAGCAATGTTGAGCTAACCATCTATGACAAGGTTGAGCCAAATCCCACCCACCAGAATGTCGATGACGGAGTTGGGGCTGTTGAGAAAGACGGATGCGAGCTTGTGATAGCACTGGGCGGAGGCAGCGTTATTGATGCTGCGAAGCTCATAGCCTGCATTGCTGTGAACCCAGGCAAGGCTTCTGACTATGCTTTTAAGGGAAGGAAAATTGAGAGGAAAGGGCTGCCTTTGATAGCCATACCTACAACAGCAGGCACAGGAAGTGAGGTAACCCCTTTTGTAGTCATATCAGATAGGGAGAAGAAGCTCAAGGTTCCTGTGAGAAACAAGTATCTTTTCCCAAAGGTTGCTGTGATTGACCCAGAACTCACTGCCAGCATGTCTGCCGAACTCACTGCGAATACTGGAGCCGACGCACTCGCACATGCGCTTGAGGCTCTCTGGTCGAAGAAAGAGCAGCCAATAACTGATTATCTCGCCCTTAGGGCTGCGAAGATAATTTTCGAGAACTTGAAGAAAGCCTGCGAGGAGCCCCAGAATATGGAGGTGAGGGAGGAGATGTCCCTCGCAAGCCTGATTGGCGGAATGGCAATAAGCAACGCAGTAATAGGCCCTTCACATGCAATTTCCTACCCCCTCACTGTTCATTTTGGGGTTGCGCATGGAAATGCATGCTCAATAACACTTCCAGAGGTGATGGAGTTCAACGCCCTGCACTCCGAGAAGATAAACCGCATCACCCAGTTATATGGACCTGAGAGGCTGAGGGAGCTTTTCAGGGAGGTGGGGTTGAAGATGAGATTGAGCGAATTTGGGATTAGGAAGGAGGATATAGGGCTCATAGCTGATGGTGTGGTGACCTCAACCCTTGAGAACAATTTAGTGGAGATGAGAAAGGAGGATATTGTTGAAATCCTCGGCAGGATTCTATGAAGCGCTAAGCAGTTGTGGCGCGAATATAAGAAGCAGGCCAAGCAGGAGCAACAGCACCCCGCCAACAAGCTGGGAGAACTTGCCGTATTTTACCGAGAAATCTGATGAGCTTAGAGTTATGACCGCAATGCTGAAAACAATCATATCATCCAGCATATAGAAGAATATGTAGATGAGGATGTAGAGGTAATATTCCAGTGCCGGGAGTTTACTTAGGGCAAGTATTCTTGTGAATATTGCTGGGAAGCCTGCTGAGCAGGCAAACTCTATCGTGTTGACTGTGAAGGCGAGCATTATAATCCCGAGCAGGGTTGCCGGCACAATGCTCGGCTTTGTGAGTTTATCAACTCTTTTCATAATCTCGCTCTGTGAAGCTGCATCTGTGACTTTGCATACTGCTTTTGGCAGAGTGACATAGTCCTTGAGATTTAAAAGACCTCCTCCAACTGCTAGGATGCCTATGATGATTCTGGTTATATCCGTCAATCCAATGAGGAGGAATAGGTTCAGCCATGCTGTCATTATGAGGAAATACCAGACTCCGGAGGATACGACAAATGTTCCTACAATGAGTATCATTTTCTTCCTATCGTTTGTGCCGGTGAGCATCATAATCAGGTAGATGAGCACCCACATGGCGCATGGGTTGAATCCGTCAAGCAGTCCTACTAGAACGCTCAGAACGGGTAGGGAGAGAGTTCTCAAGTCAACACTCCCAATGAATGGATAGTTAATTACATAATTCTCAACTATGGAGGTATTGATTGTCTGGTTGCCCTCGCTCCTGAGCACGTTTATATAGGAGTCGTTGCACCCACCCGCAATGCATCCCTTTATTCTATCCTCTATGAGTTTGCCTGTTGTCTCGTAGTTTCCGTATCCAACTATCAATTCATCCCCTATGTATGTCTGCGGGACTCCAGAGGATGTGGCCGAGTATGCATTCGTGAATCTGCCCCAGAGTTCACGGTTTGATTCTGAGATGTCAACTGGGAATTCTTTTATTTCAAGCGATGGATAGAGGGGCTGAATTCTTGTCAGAAAAAGCAGTTCCTCATGGCAGTGGGTGCATGTTGTCTGGTAGAAAAGATAGATTGTGACATTTTTATCTGCGCAAACCATCTGCGGCAGCAATAGTATGAACAGCAGCACTGATTTTTTCAGATAAACACCTGCTTATGGGTTAGTGAGTGTTCTCTTTTTAAAACTGCACTCTTCTTTCAGGGGGCATTCTGAGCATATGGGTTCATTCTTCCTGCAGTATTTCTTCGCAAGCTCTACTATGAGTGCATGCATCTCCTTGTAAACCTCCAAATCTCTAGGAAGGTTTGAGTGGAAGAATTGCTGAAGCTTAGAGTAGTCACTCCCCGTAATACCTAGCCGCTCATAGACTCTCTTTGTATATGCATCTATGGGAAAGATGAGTTCACCTCCAGCGTATAACAGTATTGAATCTGCAGTTTCTGGTCCTATTCCCCCAAGCGAGAGCAGCTCATCCCTCGCTTCGTCAAGCGGTTTGGAGAAAAGAATCTGCAGACTGCCGTTATATTTTCCCTCAAGATACAGCGCAAGCTTTCTCAGCCTTCTTGCCTTCTGCTTGTAGAAACCAGTCGGCCTGACGCATTTTTCCAGCTTCCTCATGTCTGCTTTCGAGATTGCTTTTGAAGTGAGCAGCTTCTGCTGTTTCAGGTTGGCTATTGCCTTCTCAACATTCTTCCACGTGCTCTGCTGCGTGAGCAGAGCGCCTACTATAATTTCGAATTTCGTCTCAGCAGGCCACCAATCTTGCTTACCGAAATGCCTTAATAGTGTCTTATATGTTCGAAATTGATTCACAGTTTTACGTAACATTAAAGTATTAAATTAATTTCTCTTCAAATAGGTAGAGGGGTGAACCATGCCAAGGCCTTCTTGGGACGAGTATTTCATGAAAATCTGCGATGATGTTGCGGAGAGGTCAACCTGCAAGAGGCACAACTTCGGTGCTGTCATAGTGAGGGACAAGAGGCTGCTTGCAACCGGCTATAACGGTGCTCCCAGAGGATTGCCTCACTGTTTGGAGATTGGCTGCTTGAGGGATGAGCTGAAGATACCAAGCGGAACCAAGCACGAGATATGCAGGGGGGTTCATGCCGAGCAGAACGCGATAATACAGTGCGCCCTGCACGGAGTTTCCTCAAAGGATGCAACAATGTATGTGAATGGAATACCCTGCAAAATATGCGCAAAGATGATGATAAATGCAGGAATAGAGAGGGTTGTTTACAGCGGCGATTATGCTGATAAGGAAGCTTTTGAGCTTTTCAAGCAAGCAGGGGTTAAGATGGATAGGTTGAAATGGGAGAAGAGGTGATGTTATGCCCTTAACTGTGCTGCATTCCTTCATACATCAAAGTGAGGAGAAAACAACCTCGCTGACAATATCCCTAGGAGACGAGGCACTTTTCATGACTCTCAGCGATAAGGTGAACAAGAACAGGGTGAAGTTTGGGGTGGATGAAGTTGCTGGGCTTGCAGAGTCTCTGGAGAGGAATAAGAGCTGGAGCGCGTTCCACACCTTCACCAATTTGCAGAATGTGGAGAGCAAGAACAGGATAAGCTATAATGACGGATTCTTCAGCATAGAGGGTGATACTAAAATAGCGATGAAGCTTGGCGAAAGCGAGAGGGCTGCCTTCATGAGGGTTTTGGAGTTCGCTTTCAACAAGATGATAGAGATGAAAGTGGAGCAGGGAAAGAGATTTGACAAGTGAATCATTCCAATGCTTTCCTTCTAAAATCTGCACCTAGTACTTTTTCCAATTCTTTTATTGTTGTGAATCTGAATAAGGCTACATCCTCCATTATCTCAGAGTCTGGTTTCTCGATAAACTTGCTGAGCCCATGGGTGCTCTGCCTGTTGGCGTGGAGTATAAGCTGTGCGACTGTTCCCAGGTCAGTGAGTATCTCTTTTTCCCTTTCCATCACATTGTCCACTCTTCTGTCAAGAATTTTTACAACTGCAGGGTTCTTCCCAGTTGGAGCTTTTGCAGCCTGCTTCACTGCATCCTCAAGGAAGAGGCCGAGTTTCATCTCTGTCTCTCCGAAAGTAAGCAAGCCGGAGTCCAGCGCCTTTATTTTTTCCGAAACTTTTTTCAGGAGCTCCTTTGGCTTTTCCTTCCAGTTCATGTCTGCCTCAATCAACTCCCTTACTCCATCAGCCATTTCGGCAAAACGTGTCTCCTTCTTGGTATGCTGCGCATACTTGAACCCAAGAAAAGGATAATTATAAATTAGGTTTGGCAAAATACGAGTTCATGAAAACAAAAGAAGGTAAGGCGGAGTTGACGCTCTCCAAGAAGGTATTTTTCAACCCTCAGATGGAGTTCTGCAGGGACGTTTCAAGCCTAGCCGTCGGGGCGTATTGTGGAGAGATTGGAAGAAGGATACATCTTGTTGACGGAATGTGCGCAAGCGGGGTCAGGGGAATAAGATACTCCAAGGAAAACAGCTGCGTTGGTAGAGTTGATTTCGTAGACTCCGAGGAGAATGCGTGCAAACTTGCTGAGAGGAATGCAAAGCTGAACAAGCTGAAAAACTACGAAGTGCACTGCTGCCACATAAACGACTTCCTTTTCCACAACAGGGGTTTTGACTGGGTGGAGATAGACCCTTTCGGCACGCCTCTTCCATACCTCCAGAGTGTCCTTGCATCCTTCAGGAAGGAAGGAATGCTGTCGGTTACTGCAACGGACACGGCTGTTCTCTGCGGCGCGCATTCCAAGGCATGTCTAAAAATCTATGGAGCAGTGCCAATTGATAACGAGTACTGCCACGAGATTGGGTTGAGGATACTGGCAGGTGCGGTTGTGAAGCAAGCCTCAAGCCTGAATCTTGAGAGCCAGTTCTGCCTTTCACTCTCGGCGCAGCACTTCTTCAAGCTTTTTGTCAGGCTGAGGGCAGGGGCAGAAGGGGCAGTTGCAAGCATGAAGAGGATGGGTTACATCTCCCACTGCCCCAAATGTCTCAACAGGGAGTGGAAGTTCAACCCTCCAGTTTTGAAGGAGAAATGCCCGAGATGCGGAGGTAGATTCGAGCATGCAGGCCCTTTGTTCCTAGGTGAGCTGTGGGATGTGAAGTTCCTCTCAAGGATGAAGGAGATGAACCAGGAGAGGAAATACGGAAATAGGCAAAAGATTGACAGTATGCTTGCTCTTGTGGAAGAGGAAGCAGGCATGCCACCAACCTATTTCGACCTGCACAGGATAGCCAAGAAGCTGAAGAAATCCCCCCCAAATTTTGAGGGTTTTATAGAAAGGCTGAGAAGGAAAGGAGCTAGAGTTTCAAGGACTCATTTCAAGACAAACTCCGTGAGAAGTGATGCTAGGATAGATGGAATAGTATCCGCTTTTTAGCCTGGGGTGCTATCCCTATCATGACATCATTGACATTGGTTCTTGTCGGCCCTGTTATCATGCATGAACCAGTCTTTTTGAAAAAACTATATGAGTCGTTATTGCTTTGGAATTTGGATGGATCTACCCCAATTTTCTTCCCTCTGTCCGTTGTAGAGCCATCGACCACTGCCCCGTCAGCAGGTGAATTGCCGTCTATTCCATCTGTCCCAAATGATGTGAAAAGAACATTCTCCAGACCTGCTATTTCAAGAGCGCAGCTGAGGGCGATCTCCTGATTCCTTCCGCCCATCCCCTTGCCAGTAACTTTGACTGTGGTCTCCCCTCCGGCCACGAAGGACTTGCCCTTCTTCAAAAGACCAGCGAACACCCTTCCAGCATTCCTCGCATCTCCCTGTATATTGCGGATTAGCTGGTGTTTTACCCCTTGTGATTTCAGGTATTCGCTCGCAGCTAGAACTGCAGCTTCGTTGCTGCCTATTATGAAGCTGTACACTTTCCTGAAGACTGAGTCTCCTTCCTTTGGAGTTTCATCTATAAGCCCATTGATTCCTTTCTCTATGATTCTTGCTGCATCAGAATCATTCCACAAGCCATATTTGACGAGCACCTGCTTTGCATCTGAGAAGGTACTCTTGTCAGGCACGGTGGGACCTGAGGATATGACATCCAAGGGGTCACTCACCACATCAGATATTATCAGGTTTATAATGGTAGCCGGATACAGTTTTTTGGCAAGCCTCCCTCCCTTTACCTTGGAGAGGTGTTTTCTGACTGTATTCAACTCATTGATGTTTGCACCCGCCTTCATCAGCTTGTCTACCACTTCCTGCTTTTCCTCAAGTCTCAAGCCGTCAATTGGCTGGGAGAGGAGAGCAGAACCGCCGCCAGAAATTAGGCAAACGATTAAATCATTGCCTGTGATTCTTTCAGTGAATTCTAGAATCCTCCTTGTTCCATCAAAGCTTCCCCTGCCCGGTATGGGGTGCTCGGCTTCCTGAAGTTTGACTTTCTTGACATCAAAATGAGTCCCTTTCAGTATATTCACAATTCCATCTGCAACCGGGAGGATTTTCTCTGCGCTTTCTGCCATCAGTCCGCTGGCCTTCCCCCAGCCGATTATGTAGATCTTATCAAAATTTTTCAGATTAAACTTCTCTTTTCTCTCGTGAGTTTCTATTACAAGCTCATCCCCTTTAACTCTGAGACTTCTCTCAACCAATATATCTGGCTGAACAGAGCGCAGGGTCTCCTCAATTGCGTTGAGCAGCAGTTCTGCTCCTTCCACTCCTCTAATCAGCTCCTCCCTGTTTTTAATCATGAATATCAGTTTACACTTTGAGTAGCTTTGTATCGCAAACAGAGCAGTGCGGTGTTTTTATCACAAGCCCCTTCTTCTCGGCGCATTTGGCGTGGTAGAAAGTTCTGCAGTTAGGGCACATGAGAGTTGCACCGCTTATCATAGTTGCAAAAATGCCGCCTACTCTATCCTTGCAGATGAGGCATCTTTCAGTCACAGTCACCACCAGTTTAATTTTTCTGGAGCCAGTATATTAAGTTTTGCCAGCTGCAGGACACAGCTCTCAGTGAAAGGAGTGCGCCTCATCGGGGAACTGACCGCTCTCAACCTCTTTCTTGAAATCCGTAACTGCCTTCTTTATCACGTCAGAGAGATTGGCATATCTTTTCACGTGCTTTGGCTTGAAGCCCTCCTCCATTCCGAGCAAATCATTGATGACAAGCACCTGGCCGTCGCAGTATTTGCCAGCGCCTATTCCTATTGTTATGCTCTTAACATTCTCGGTTATCCTCTTCGCAAGCTGCTCAGGCACGCATTCCAGGACAATTGAGAATACGCCAAGTTTGTCAAGAGCAAGAGCATTGTTGAAAATTTTCTCCGCCTCCTCGGCCTCCCTGCCGACCAGCCCATACTTCTCCGCAGTTTGGGGCAGCAAGCCAAGGTGACCCATCACAGGAATCCCATGTGAGATAAGCGCACTTGCAACCTCGCTGTTGAATCCCTCAATCTTAACTCCGTCAGCTCCTGCTTCGGTGAACTTCATTGCGTTCTCAAGCGCAAGTTTTGGATTGACATACGAACCTATCGGCATATCACCTATTACCGCAGTATTCTTGGCACCCCTTACAACCGCTCTTGTGTGGTGGAGCATCTCCTCCATTGAAACCTGCTTTGTAGTTTCATAGCCGAGCACCACCATGCCTAGGCTGTCCCCTACAAGGATGAGGTCTACTCCTGCCTGCTCGAGCAGCCTAGCAGTCTGGTAGTCGTAGGCTGTGAGCATCACAACCTTCTTATTTCCCTTGAATTTTTCTAGCATTTGTCGCCTCCAGGAATTTTATCATAGAGACGAGAGCCTCATTAATAGGAGTTGGTATCTTGTGCTTCTCCCCCATCTCAACAATCTTTCCATTCAGAAAATCAATCTCGGTTTTCCTCCCCTTCATCAAATCCTGGTGCATTGAGGAGTAGTTCTTTAGACCAGAGATTTCCTTATCCATCATCTCAGAAACTCCCTTCTCGAACCCAACCCCCTCACTTCTGGCCACCTCAACGCATTCGCGCACTATGCCCTGCCTCACTCTGTCTAAAGATGGGGCTACAATCTCATAATCCCTCACTTCCAGTATGGCCGTGAGTGGGTTTATCACGCAGTTTATTATGAGCTTCCTCCAAACATCCTTCTTCAGGTCGTCCGCTACCCTAGCTTCCAACCCACTGTCATTGAATACTTCTGCAATCTCCCTTACCCTTTCCGTATTCCCAAGCACCACCCAGCCTCTCATTATTGTCACTTCGCCTGGTTTGAGAAACTCCGCCCCAAAGTGCAGCACTCCCCTTTCAACATGGCATCTGTCACCCACAACACCCTTCACAATTTCCTCATTTCCAATCCCATTCTGCAAGATGAGGAGGGTAGTATCCTTCCTGAGAAGTTTCACCAGTCCTTTCAAAGCTTTCTCCGAGTCGTGAACCTTTGTTGTCAGTATCACCAGCGAGTTTGGGGGGATCTCCCTTATTTCCGTGTCTGCCTTTATGCGCAGCACGCCCTCCACCTCCCCCTTAACTGTCAAGCCATTTCTGTTTATAGCATCTGCATGCTCCTTCCTGGCAATGAGGGTAACGTCATTCCTTCCTGAGAGCCTTGCCCCGCAGGCGCTCCCAATGGCTCCTGCTCCGAGAATGAAAATTTTGCTGAATATAAAATCACCCTGTCCTCATCCCTTTATCCACTTGGATATAAACTCCTCTACCCTGGCTGCACCTCGTCCTTTCTCTGTAAGGGAGTAGAAAACTCTTATAGGCATCTCATTAACAACTCTTCTTTTCACCAGACCGTTTTTCTCAAGCAGCTTGAGCTTATCCGAAAGTGTCTTCGGGTTAGTGCTTAGCTGTCGCAGAAGCTCGTTGAAGCCCAGCTCGTCATTATTCATCAGGTTTTTTACAATTAAGCAGCCCCACCTGCTCCCAACAAGCTTACAGAAACGCTCCATAGGGCATTCTTCTTCGGCCATGACCTCACCCTTTAGTCTATTCTCTTCACCGTATATTAATCTAACATTTTAAAAAGAAGTATCAGCAGGCTTCCTCAACGGTTTCATATCTGGTTTCTGTGCGGTACTTTACCACGCTTCTGCTTCTCGTCTCATTTATATACTTAGTCACAGTGCCGTTCATCACCACGCCGCTCAGCGTCGCATACCCAGCTACGGGTTTATATTCGGTCACAGTCCTGTATTTCGTTACCTCGCGGCATTCCAGCCTGGCGTTTTCAACATCCTTGCAAACTTCTTTGGTTGATAGCGACTGCGCGTAGCAGTAACATCGGGCGTACTGCATGTCCTCGCTGTATTTGAAAGACTGGTTATAGATGAAATTCTTTGATGAGTGTGGATAGAGGTAAACTGTTTCATTTCCCCCTACTTCCTTATTCTTGTACCAGGATCCTTTAGGCGGCGACCATTCAGTGATATCCATAAACCCATAATATACAATAAAAGACCCGCCCACAGGCTCTAAGTTGGTTATTTTGCACTCAACATTTGTAATGTTTTGCAACCAACCGCTAATGTAGCAGTTCTGTTCTGCTGAATAAGCCAGACCTTCTTGGCTGCACTCTGTATCTAAGTAGGGCACAGGAGTGCATTCTTTTTCCGTGTAGGGCTCTTGGACTTCGTAGGGTTGTTCGAGGTAGTATTCTATTTCAGAGTATGGCACCTGTTCTGTATAGAACTCTACATCAGTATACGGCACCTCCTCGGTATAGGAGCGGTTGACCTCGCACTTTGCCAACCCCAAACCTTTGGTGGATTGGTTAGCCGCGATGCATCCGAGAGTTATGAAAGTAAGCAAAAGCAGGCCTATGATCAGCCATCTGTTCACCATAAGTTCATCCCATGTTATTGGGCTTTAAGAGTATATTAACCTAGTGCTTACCTCTCGTATAAACTCTGCGGGGATAATTCTCCTAAGCCCAGTTTCAAATTTTTCCAATTGATTGGTATATTTTTGTAATTTTTACAATAATTTCTGCATATTTCCATTTAAATTTGGAAAATTTGCACATTTCTCCAATAAAGCTATAAATATAACCTAGTTATAATCACCTAAGAGGTGGTGAAGCACATGAAAAAATGTGTAGCGTGTGGAAAATTGTTTGACCCTGAGAGAGACAGGTCTTTAGTATATTGTGGAATTTGTATCAGAGATGTGGAGGAATTACTTGTCGGCCCTACAAGAGTTGAGAGCTAGCAGCATCTAGTAAAAAGCGAGTTCTTTTAGGTAGTGCATACCATCCAAAAAATGTAAAAAAATCTAATTGAATTTTGATTGCACAAAAAATATATAAGTCAAAAGAAGCTTAATATACCCCAGAATAGTAACTAATGATTGGTGGTGAAGTGAGTAAGAAAAATGAATCTGATGGGGAATTTACAATGGTTATAAGAGGATACGGTGATAACACGCACCCAAGAGTTACAAAACGACCACGTCACTACAAGAAATCAAAGCAAATTTAATATAGTAAAGAATGTAAAAAATAAGAAGTGGGTTTATGGTTGAAGCAAAGAAAGAACGAATAAGAGATGTGCTACGAGATATTGATGTTGTGGAGAAACCTCCCACATCTTTAACACCGGAAGCACGGAAGATACTTGATGCTATCTATGATACAGAAAAGTCCGGCAAAAAACCAGAACTGAGGCTTATAGAAATGAAGATACTCAACGATGCAAAAGAAGAGATAAGCAAACAGCCTATTGTAGAACCTGAAAGCAGAGTAACCAATTTTGGAAACAGTCTTATAAAAGTTGAGGAGGTAGTGGGGAGAACTAGTACAAAAATCCGCCCGTCGCTTGTGGAGAATGAGCTGAAGAGCCAGCTGGCTCAGTTGCTCAAGGCTGGTTATGTGGCAGTGCAGTTTGAGGAGAGGGAAAAGAAGCTTGTGGAGATTTATAGACTAACTCCTGAGGGCGTTGATCAGATTGAAAAATTTAGGAAGATACCAGGCTTAGTATAATAACTTCTTTTAGTTTATAGCGGTCTTGTCTCCTCCACTAAAAGGCGGGTGTCATCGGCTGCGTCTCTCTTCTTTGAATTGACATGTTGTTAGTGTTTGACATTGAAAGAAAAGAATATTAAAGTTAAGAGCGTTGTTTAAGTGATCGAATGAAGATTGCATTGATAGGCTGCGGTTCTATCGGCACAGTTATTGCTAGAAACATAGCTGAAAATAGGGTAAAGGCTGAGCTCGAGTATGTTTACGATATAGATGTCAAGAAGGCTGTGGAATTTGCCAAAAAATTCCATACAGAATACAAGGAGTTTGACGAAATACTGGAACAGGACCTGGACCTGATATTGGAGGCAGCCTCTCAGCAGGCAGTCAGGACTTTGATACCGAGAGCCTTGAAGGCAAAAAAGAATGTCATGATAATGAGCACTGGCGCTTTGGTGGATGAACATTTATTGCAGGAGATTAAAGAACTGGCAGAAAAAAACAACCTGAAAGTCTACATACCGTCCGGAGCCATAGCGGGCCTAGATGGCATAAAATCCGCAAGCAACGAGATAGACAGGGTGGTGATAAAAACAACAAAGCCTCTTGAATCATTGGAGGGTGCCCCGTTCTTCAAGAAACATTCAATGAATCTGAAAGAAATCAAAAAACCAACAGTCGTATACGAGGGTCCTGCAGAAGAAGCTGCCAAGTTGTTTCCTTCCAACGTCAATGTTGCAGCTTCCTTAAGCTTAGCAGGCATAGGCCCTAAAAGGACGAAAGTGCAGATAATTGCTGACCCGAATATAAAGTCCAACATTCATGAAATCATAGCAGAAGGCAGATTCGGCGTGCTGAAAATCAAGGCTGAGAATGTTCCGAGCCCGGATAATCCGAAGACGAGCTACTTGGCTGCCCTGTCTGCAGTCGCTACATTGAAAAAGATTAGTGAACCAATCCAGATTGGAACTTGAGATGCTGGGGTCTTGAGATGGACTTGAAACTGATCAGCAAAATCAACAGGTTGAAGAAAGAGAAGAATGCGGTTATGCTTGTCCACAATTATCAGAGGCCAGAGATATACAGAGTAGCGGATTTCATAGGGGATTCTCTGGAGCTGAGCAAGGAGGCTGCCAAGACTGATGCCGATATCATCGTCTTCTGCGGAGTGGACTTCATGGCTGAGTCCGCAAAGATACTCAACCCGGACAAGAAGGTGCTGATCCCCGTAAGAGATGCACAGTGCCCCATGGCTGGAATGGTTACGAAGGAGGAATTGCTTGATTTGAAGAGACAACATCCTAAGGCTGCTGTTGTCTCCTATGTCAACACATCTGCCGAAACGAAGGCTGAGTCTGACATCTGCTGCACATCTTCTAACTGTGTAGAGGTTGTCAACTCCCTGCCGGAAAAAGAAGTAATTTTTGTCCCTGACGAGAACCTTGCAAAATATGTGCAGACGAAGAGCGACAAGAGGATAATCCCGTGGAAGGGATTCTGCTATGTGCATTCGAAAATCACTGGCAGCCAGGTGAAGGAGGCAAAGAGCCTGCATCCTGAAGCAAAGGTTCTAGTCCATCCTGAATGTCCTCTGGATGTGATTGCACTGGCTGATAAGGTGTGCAGCACCAGCCAGATGCTTTACTATGCAAAAGAGAATGAGGCACGTGAGTTCATCATAATTACTGAGCATGGGATGGTTGAGAGATTGAAGCTGGAGATGCCTGATAAGAAGTTCTATGCAATTGTTGCAACGTGCATACAGCAGAAGAAGAACACTTTGCCTGCGGTTTTGAGGTCTATTGAGGAGGAGATTTACCCAGTCAGCATAGATGAGGATGTTATCAAAAAGGCCAGGGTAGCTCTGGACAGGATGCTGGCCGTCCCTAAGACTGACTGAACCTTCACTAGTTTTCAAGATGGAACAGACTCGGTTTCTTCAAGTTTTAAATAGAGAAGAAGTCATAATTTAATCATGCCTTATAGGATACTGCAAGGTAAAGAAATGAAAATAAAGGCAGTTGTGTTTGATATTGACTGCACTATTTCAAAAACTGATATGCTGGAGTTTGTAGCCAAAAATATTGGTAAAGAGAAAGAGGGTGAGTATTGGGAGAGAATATATCATAAAAGCAGGAAGCTAGAAGACCAAAGCAAGTTTAGCACACACTGGTTTATATACTCCTGATTCCATACTATCAGTTCTCCTATTTCTATGGGAAAGTAATAGGCACTATGGAGCGTGGCAGTAATGTCATTCTGTTTGGCATATTACACTTAAACAAGAATAGGAACTATGCAAAATAATTATTAGTGGTGATTTAAGTGACTTCGATAAGAAGAGAATGCGTGTACAGAGAGTACTATGCATATATGGAAAGGTACTGCAAGAAGAAACAACTCGGGATTTGTGACGATGAGTAGTTTAGAGCGAGATTAGGTAGGTGATATATTGTTGAAAACGAAAAGAAGGAGAAGAAAGATACAATGCAGAACACAAGCAAGATATCGAAAGATTCAAGCAAGGCATGGGAGTAATAAACATCCCTGTTGTTGATAATCTTGGGAATCTGATCCTCAAGCCAAAGCAGGTTTAGAATATCTTTGCATAATTAAAAAGAAGAAAAGAGGGGATTAAAAAAGTGCGGATGTTGAAAGTTCTCTTCCTGCATTGCAGAACATCCTTCCCTTGTTCACTATGCACTCTAGATAATACTCTTTACTTTCCAACCTTTCAACCAAACTGTCGATGTGTTCCATTTCTGTGATTCCCATGTTCACTAATAGCCTCACTGTTCCCACCTGCCTTGACTTTACTCTGACTGGTCCTGCTCTTCCTCAGCAACCTCGTCTCGCTTCAAATTTTTGTCCATACTCAGTAATATCCCCATCTTACGGGGAGAGTAAAATAGTCCCATTGTCCCCACCAACCGCAACTAGATTTCAAGAAAGAGAAAAGAAGTTACATAATTATATGACGGTCTGTAGTATATAAGGGTACGTACTGTGACGTCGAAAAAAGGCAAGCCATTCTTAAGCCAAAGCAAGCTTAATATATTAAAGCAACCACCTACTATCAGGTGGATTTATGGGCAAACATCACAAAAAAGCAGACCCAAAGAAAGCACAGAAAAGATGGGGGAGACTAGGATTAAGTTCTTCTTTTCGGTGGGGTGATGAGAAGAAGTCAAAGCAATCTTAAGAGGTGGACCAGGCGGGATTCGTATAAGAACCACTTCGAAGGTTCTTATGATTTCCTTGGATTCGAACCCCCATAAAATCACCTTTTCTATTTTATGAATTGGCTTAGGTCTATATCTTCTTTTTCAGAGACCTGCATCTTCCATTTTTTTCTTAGGAAGTATGCTGCAAGAATGAGTATTACTCCTATTGCAAATACGGCAAACATATTTAGGATAAGATTTTGGATTTCACTCCAGCTCACGGTTGCTTTATTGCCTATCATACTGATGCTGCCAAGAACGAAAAAAGTTCCAACCGCGTAAAGTAGAGTAACTACTCCGTCTTTTCCGAATTTATATACTATAAAAACAATAAACCCCAGAGGTATTAGTAAGCCAAGGAGAGCAAGGTTATTATTGCCTGTTGTAAGCATCGCAATCATTAGGGCTATTAAAAAGAGGATAATTAGGAAGAATGCTAAGAGTCCTTTTTTAGACACTACCATTGATTGAGTTATTCTTGGATGAAATATAAACCTTACTGTAATTGCCAGTGGACCGGGCGGGATTCGAACCCGCAGCCTTTGCCTTTTCCGCAAGGGATGACGCGAAGGCAACGATCTGCCATTGATCTACCGGCCCGCAGGGTAGTATTGGCATTTATCTGTTAAATAGCTAACGGGTTACTCCCTCAGCAGCAGCCTCAGATTGACGTCTATTGCCTTTGGAGAATGCGTAAGGCACCCCATTGAGATGTAGTCAACATCGTGCTTTGCATAATCCTTCACTTTCTCCAGAGTTATCCCCCCTGACAGCTCCACTAGAACCTTTTCCCTCAGGCCGTTTTCCTTGAGCAGCTTCAGAGACTTCTCAATTTCCTCGTGAGGCATGTTGTCGAACATCACAACATCCGCCCCGTTCTTCGCAGCCTCAAGAGCATCATTGGCGTTGTTCACCTCAATGCATATCTTCTTCGTGAAGCTCACGTGCGCTTTGGCTCTTCTGAGGCATTCCTCCACGCTTCCTACAACTCTCAGGTGGTTTCTCTTAACGATAATCTCGTCAGCCAGCGTCCATCTCTCCGGGTCTCCTCCGCCTATCTCCACGGACTTCTTGTCAAGGTAGCCCAGGACGGTCTTCCTGGTGCAGGTTATCCTCACCTTGGGATTCACTTCCCTTGCCAGCTTCACAGCCTTGTTTGTCATTGTGGCTATGCCGCTCATCCTCTGTATGATGTTCAGGGCAGTCCTCTCTGCCTCAAATAATCTTCTGCTGTTGCCGCTCACTTCGAGCAGCACATCACCTTCCTTCATCTCAGTGCCCTCCTTCATCTTCTCGTTAACGTTCAAAGTGTTGCTCTTCAGCAGATGCGCGGCCTCCTCAACACCCGCGCATATGCCCTCCCCGATTGCAACCATCTCAGCCCTCAGCTCCATGTTCTTTGGGAGAAGAGCAGCAGTAGTGACATCCCGGAAGCCAATGTCCTCCCTCATGATTTCGACGATTATCTCTCTCCAGCCCATGGGACCACCCGAAGTATTAGGAGAGAGGGTATTTATAAGTTTAATACGGCGATTCATGAGATAGTTGCATCCGCAGCTTACTGGCAGGTTCACCGGAAAGTTACCCCCCTTCCGCCCGTTTAAATACCCCCCCAGACCACTTCATAACCGTTGAAGAGGTGATTGAGATGAAGATTGACATTGCAAAACTGACCTTGGATGAAGTAGAGGCTCTCGCCGAGAGGCTGAAGGCGAATAACGTTTCCACCGTAATAAGCAGGATGGGTGACAGGCTTGTCCTTGACGTAAGCTAGGCATCAATAGCGGTGGAAAAGGAGGAAATGGCCGGACCTGGCGTTTTGATCGCCCCTTATGGGAGCTGCTGGCTAAGGAAACTCGCTGGCATCTCCCAACCCTTTTTAAAAAATCTAACCGAAAAGAGCTGAAAGTCCTGCCGCAGCTTCCTCTGCTGTTGGCTTCTTCTCCTCTTTCTTCTCTTCCTTCTTTGCTTCTGGAGCTGCCGCCTGGGCTGGAGCTGCAACTGGCATGGCTGCCTGCTTTATTGCATCATCAATGTTCACTCCCTGCAGAGAGGACACAAGGGCCTTCACCTTTGCCTGGTCAACCTGCATGCCAGACGCGCCAACTATCTTGGCAACATTCTCCTCGTTCACCGGCTGCTTTGCAGCATGTAGCAACAGAGCCGCGTACACGTATTCCATAAAACTACCTCCTGGTTTAAGCACCAACCTTTGTTTTCAATGCACTCGCCTGAGCGTTTGCCTTGGCGAGCACCAAATCAATAACATCCTTCGCATAGATATTTGCACTTAGCGCAAGACACCTTGAATTCATGTGCGCTTTCTGCAGCATGAGAGAGATATTCTGCTTAGTTGGATATGCAATGCTGAATGAGAGGTTGAGAGCCTCTGCCGCGCTCCTTCTCAAATCACTGAGGAGCTTCTGCTCGTCAACGTTAAGCACATCCTGCTTGTAGACAAGCTTGTCCTCCCAAGCTGCGCGAATGTTCAGCATAATCTCGAAAGGCTCTATACCTAGCTTCTGTAATGCCTTTGAAGCGGCATCAGTTATCTTCTGCCCGGTTTTTGCAACGATGGAATCGGTTGCAATGACTACTTTTCCCCCCTTAATTTGAGCGTTAACTCCGCCCTGCTTCAGCTCGGAGAGAACAGGCCCTGGCGGAAGGGAAGTTTCACCGGCAGGAATGATTATGTCATATGGGGCAATCTGGCCCGGCTTTGCAGCCGCTTTTCCCTTGCCCTGCTTCACCAGTCTGTAGAGCTGGAATGGGTTCATGTCAGTGAGTATGAGCGCAGTAGGTCCAGTCATGGAAGCGGTCAGTTCAGTGCCTTTCCCAGCCTTCTCGAGAGCTCTTTGTATGAGGGCGTTCTTCGCGACAATCATCTCTGCATTTCCTCTCAGCTTCTTCCTTATTGCCTGCAGGTGCCTGTCGGGGTAGTTGCGTATGTCTGCAACTGCAACAACCTTGAACTTGTTTATTCTCTCTGCTAGGCTTGAAACGAACTCCTGCTTCTGCTTCAGCTTCTCCTCTTTCATCCTCATCCACCAATTTTGTGCGGTTTACCCATAGTAAGCTTCACATGCACGGACTTTATCCTCTGCTCCCCGGTTTTGGCTTTCACTGCTTCCAGCACTGCATCAATATTATCTGCAAGCTCCTCAGCACTCATGTTTTCTGTTCCCACAAGGCAGTGCGCAACAGGCAGGTATTTGCCCTTGCTCTTTATCCTCACAAGCCTCTTCGCCCTCTCAACTGCCTCCTCCAGCTTTATTCCTATCAGAGGTTTGGGCAGTTTGCCTCTCGTGCCCAGCACCTGCCCCAGATGCTTGGCCACAACTGCCATGAGGTTGGGCTGTGCTAGAAATTCATAATCGAGCATGCTTTTGAGTTTCACATTATCCGCAGCAAGCTTTGGCAGTTCCTCACTGGTTATAATGGGAATTTCCAGTTTCTTAGCGTCAAGCGCGAGCTGTCCATCAGCAAAAACAGCAACCTTCTGCTCTCTGCCCTTGCCTCTTGGAAGCGCTATCTCGAGGTTGAACCTGTTCTCCTGCTTGTTGAAATCAATATCTCTGAAGTTTATTGCAAGCTCAACGCTCTGCGTGAACTTCCTTTTGCCCTTGTCTTCTAGAGCGCCATTGACTGCCTTCAGTATTTTTTCTCTGTCCATTTCACCCCTCCTGCTTAGAGCAGTAAAGCGGGAAAACGAGTACGATAATTATGCCAAGTAAGGAATATAAATCTATTGCTTCTTCATCCCTCTGAACTTCTTCAGGAGGAAATAGACCACTGGTAGACTAATGAGGAGGGGGATTAGGATGCTTGCCGCCAGATACGGTAGTATGTCAATAATCTTCATCGCTTTTATCTTAAGGACTCCTTTCGGCGGTGCATAACCTTCCTTGCTGACTGTGAAATTGAACTCCCCTTCATTATCTGCCTTTATGAAATTGCCCTTATCATCCTTCTCCACAACCCCCTTTTCATCCCCTGTATAGGTTTTGCCGAATATGCTGACCTGAGGATACGGGACAGGATTACCGTCGTTATCCTTCACCTCAAACTTGATTGGGATGCCGACAACAACAGTTGGTTGGAATGAGACATTAAGTTCCTTCATCTCAACCTTGCTTCTGAAGTGAATTATAGCTTTTGCATAGGGCGGCAGCTCGACATTTCCATTATTGTCAACACTTCTAGCCTCAAAGGTGTATGTTCCATCCTTCAGTGAAGAGGTATCCCATGAGTAGTTCCACTTCTCTGCTCTGCTGGCGTTAACCCACTCCCCGAAGTCCACCCTCACCTCAACATATTTCACTCCCGCATCTGTGGAAGATTCACCCTCTATGAGTGCCGGCGAGCCGCTGGCATTCATCGAGTTGGAGGGGAAGGCTGTGTGTATTGTTGATACTGCGTATAGACTCCCATCATAGGAACCAACGTAAAGGATGCCATGATAAAGCTTCGGTGTGGATATCACCCAGTTGCCGGTTTCATACTTCCAAACAATATGTCCGCTGGAGTTTACTGCGTACACATCATTATCAGTAGTACCGAAATACAGAAAACCAGACTCATCGCCATAGTGAACTGATGATTGCGCCTCTGTTCCGGTTGAGATATTCCAGAGCTGGCTTCCATCACCTGCAAAAACTGCATATATATTGCCATCCTTGCTGGGGAATACTAAAGTGTTCTGGGGTGAGATTGTGAAGCTGGACTGAATCTTGCCGGGGAACCTCTGGCTCCAGAGAATAGTTCCGTTGAAAGCTTGAAATGCGTACAACTTGTTCTCATCTGAGCCCGTATATATGACCCAGTTTGATGCGAGGGGGGATGATGAAAAAGCTGAGAAGCTGGAGTAGTTCCACACCATCCTTCCTGTTGCGGCCTCCAGGGCATAGAAATTCCCGTCGCTTGAGCCAAAATAAACAAAATCATATGCAAATGCCGGGGAGGAGAGAATTTTGTCCTTTGTTTTGAAGCTCCATGCAAGGGTGCCATTCAGCCAGACTGCGTACAGGTTACCGTCGTTTGAGCCGAAGAATACCATTCTGTCAGAAACTGCCGGGGAGGATTCTATCCTTCCTACCTTTCCGTACTTCCATAGGAGGTCTCCGGCAGTTGAGTTCAGTGCATACAGGTTGCCATTTGCAGAGCCTACAAAGACTGTATCGTTTTGCATCACAATAGATGCAACTATGTAGTCGCCTGTCTCGAATGACCATTTTGCGCTCCTCTGTTCAGCAAAGACAGGCAGGGTTGTGAGTGATATGCCGAGCAATATGAAAAGTAGCTTTACTCTCATTCATCCACCAATTCATTATAGAGGTTGTTAATATAAATATGCTAAGGCTTTCAGAATTCTTTTATACTAGAGATTACATATAATCCGTTATGAGGAAAGTTGTAGAAAAGCCATTCCAGGACAATGCAGGGGAGCTCCCAGTTGCAGAACTAAGGAAAAAATTTGATGAGCTTGCCAAGTTGAGGGGAGGGGAAGACAACCCGCAGAGGTTCGTTGTGGACTCCACGGCCCAGTACCTGAAGAAAGGGGATAAAGTACTGGATGTTGGGGCAGGCGGCGGAAAATATGCAATTGCAATAAATAAGCTCGGCATGGAGGTAACCGCATTTGATTTCTCAAGAGGCGCGCATGATATAATGAGGGAGGAGAAGGGAAGGCGCGGAGTCAAGTTCGAGCAGATGATGGCGGATGCAACTAGACTGCCGTACAGGGAAGGGAGTTTCGACGGAGCGATATTCTTCGGCACAAGCGCATTCATAAGAAGGGATGATGTTGGGAGATGCTTAGGTGAGATAGAAAGGGTACTCAAGCCTGGAGGGATTCTTATAGCCGGCTTCCCGTCCACATCAAGCCAGATATACACCATAAGCAAGAGTCCATTCAATAGCTCAAAAACATTGAAGGTAATTGGATTCAAGGAAGCGGGACTTAGCGAGGATATTCCCCTAAACTTCTTTGACAGGGAGGATTTTGAAAGTTATATGAGTATTCTGAAGAAAAGCTTCAGCCTTAAGGAGTTCTACCACGGAAGCATAATGATTCCAATGGGAGCTGGTGAAGCGGTAACTCACTGGAATTGGTGTCTTATTGCGGAGAAAAAACAGAACTAAGAAAAAAGCTTGTCGTATTTTCCTTCCTTCACTTCCTTTATCACTTCTTTTGCGCTCTTTCCCTCACAAGTCACTCCCATACTCACACATGTCCCTAGAATTTCATTGACTGCAGCCTTCATTCCCTTTGCTAGGCTCGCAGAACCCTTCATCTTGGCAACTTTCACAATCTGCTCCAGGGTGATGTTGCCCACAACTTCGCCTTTGGCCTTCGCTCCTGTCTCTATGCCAAGCTCTTTCTTTATCAGAGCGCTGACTGGAGGAGTTCCAACCTCCACCTCAAAACTCTTTGTATCCTTGTCAACTATCACCTTCACCGGGATTTTCAATCCTTCGAAGCTCTTGGTTTTCTCATTTATGGTTGCGACTATCTGCCCTATGTTCACACCCAGAGGTCCCAGAGCCGGGCCTAGCGGTGCTCCTGGAGTGGCTTTTCCTCCGTCCACAAGCGCTTGCACGGTTACTTTCAATTTGAACACCTCATTCCGCTTTCTGGTATATCTTAACAATGTTAATCTTTATCGTTACAGGAATGGGAACTGCCACCTCAAGCAATTCCACCGTGACCTCATCCTTGGATTCATCAATTTTGATTATCTTCGCCTTCTCCCCTTTGAAGGGTCCGCTTATGAGCTCCACAACATCTCCTTTCGATATCTGGAGCTTTACCGTCCTCATCTCAATCAGGGGCGCTATGTCAGCTATTCCCATGCTCTTTGACAGAACTCCCTTGATATGCGGTATTTTCATCGCAGCCTGTCTTGCAACCACCTCATCCTCAGCCTCAAGTATGAGGTATCCCCTCATATCCTCCAGGAGGGCAATTGCATACACGGGGAGGTTGTCCTTCTTTATTTTATTCTTAAGGACGTCTGTCACCACTTTCTCCTGCCCAGCTGTAATTCTGTAGACAAATATCAAAACTACACCTCTACATCTTTTCAAGAACGTTGAATATGATGGTTATAACATAGCCAAGCAGCCCTATGAGCACCATGCCCAAGGCAGTCACCTTGAGGGTTTCGTAGAATTCCTGCTGGGTTGGCCTGTAGGAAACCCTCAGCACCCGTGCTGCTCTCTGCAGGAATTCATTTATATTGAATCCGAGAATGTTCATGCGAGCACCTATATTATTGAATCCAGGTCTATCTCAGATGGTTCTGCTTTAACCTCGACCTTCTCATAGTTTGGCAGCTTCGCTCCGGCTACAACCACGAGCACCTTCATAACAGACTTGCTCAGCTCGGGCTCCACCCTCGCACCCCAGATGATGTGGGAGTTGGGGCTTATCTTCTTGGACAACTCCTCAATAACAAGCTCTGCTTCCCGCAGGGTCATATCCGCTCCTCCTGTGACGTTGACCAGAGCCTTGCTAGCCTCGGATATGTCGGTATCAAGCAGAGGACTGTTCAGAGCATTCTCAACAGCGGTGATGGCCCTCTCGTCAGGCTTTATATTCGCATTGGATTCGCCAAACCCTATGACTGCACAACCGGCATCCTTGAGGATAGTCCTCAGGTCCGCAAAGTCCAGATTGACAAGCCCAACCTTTGTGACAAGCTCTGCTATTCCTTTCACAGAGCTGGAAAGAACCTCATCCGCAACCTTAAAGGCAGTGTTTAGCGGCAGGTCCGGCACTATTGCGAGAAGTTTGTCATTGGGTATTACTATCACTGTATCAACCTGCCTCTTGAGCTTGTTCAATCCTTCAAGCGCGTTCTGCCTCCTCACTCTTCCTTCAGAGATAAACGGCAGAGTGACAACAGCAATTGTGAGCGCTCCATTGTTCTTTGCCTCCTCAGCTATTATGTGGGCGCTTCCTGTGCCTGTTCCACCGCCGAGCCCGCATGTCACGAAAACCATCTGGGAGTTGGTGAGGATCTTAGCAATCTCATCCTTGCTCTCCTTCGCGGCCTCCTCCCCCACAGTTGGATTGCTCCCAGCTCCGAGACCCTTTGTGGTATTCCTCCCCAAGAGAAGCTTCTTATCCGCCCTTGTTTTTACAAGATGATGCGCATCCGTATTCATTGCAATCAGCGTAGTGCCCTGCACGCCTATCTCAAAGACTCTGTTGAGCGTGTTGCAGCCTCCCCCTCCGGTTCCCACGACGCATATTTTGGGTGCTGAGCTCTCAATGAACTTCAGCAGTTCCTCATCATCTTTGGATAGAAATTCTTGTTCAATCAAAGTATCCCCTCTTTGAACATAGAGAGTTTTTAATCTATAAAGCTTTATATCCTTTCGGTTTTCACGGCTTTGCACATAAATTCGTAAAATCTAGTTTTTATAACTTTCACTGGAAAGTTACCCCTTGCAGAGGTTTATAAACCATGAAATTGACGTCTTATCATGCTTGTTTCAAAGACTCTGAAATGCAAGGTTTTCAGCCCGGAACCGCCGATGACTGAGCAGACGAGGGCGGAAGCACATATATAAATGTGCAAGGCAGGTTTTTACCCGTATAAACGTATATTCAGCCCAGATTCATTGCTTTCAGTTCCATCTCGCTCTTCCATCTGTCAGCTGCCTTCTGCGAGAGGAACTCGCGCATTGCGGCTTCCTCGGATTCAACACTTGTTGAAAAGGAAAGTTTTGTTTTGGAGGCTTCGCTTTGATATGCAATTTCAGCAGACCACGACCTGAATACGTGCTGCTCCCCTCGGTCATACGACTTTTCAATGTTTACAACCAGGGGGTTTCCAATAACGTTCAAGACAGTCTTCTCCCTGTAGACTATGGACTTATCACCTACAGAGAAAGTTTGGTATACTGCGGCAGAATAACCGCCGATAATCGTGGTTGAGCTCTGATTTGAACCCTCCTCCAGTTTTTTGACATCAACACTCGGTTTATCAATGTCTGGCAGGGATTTGACAATGCGCTTGTTCTCCTCATCAACATCCAGTTGTATCGGGAAACCCCATTCGCCAAGGGAGAATTTAATCCCTCCCCAGCGAAGTTTGTTTGAGGAGTCGAAGTGCATCCTCTTAACTATGTTGTTGCTCTCAACTCTCTCCGAGTTTCCTTCCTTTATGGATGTGGTTTCAGTGACCTCAATGCTGCTGCTGACGTGTTTGATATTCAATGTCCTAATCTCACTTCTGTTTTCTTTATTCTGCTCGCTTCTGCCGTTCCACTCGTTCCCCTCTCTCCTCATTGTAACTCCTGAGTGCAGGGCCTCTTTGTCTGCTTCTCTCTGGGTTTCTACCATTCCATCATCAATATCCTTTTAATTCTTGAAATTTAATAATGTAGCATATGAAGAGCAGAAGAATAAAAGCATGCCCAAGATGCGGCAGTCTGGAGGTGAGGGCACCATCCCTCAGGGAAGGAGGAATTCCCGGTTCATCAGAAATTGCGGGAGTATATTTCTGCAAGAAATGCAAGAAGAAGATTATGCCGATAATTTTTGACAGTGAAAATGCATACCGGAAATTTCTGAAAGGAAAAAGAGCATAAAGCTCCTATTTTTAAATAGTTCCAACATAATTGATTATGTTAATGGTGGTAATTTGCAGAGAGAGGTTGAGAGGATAAGAAAGGACATAAAGAAGCTGAAGATACAGGGAGCTAGGAATGTCGCTAAGGCGGCAATGGAAGCAATGGGCGTAATTGCACGCAAATCAAAAGCTAGGAGCAGGGAGGAATTGATTAACGAGCTTCTCGTAGCTGCCGATGAGCTGGCCTCTGCCAGACCCACGGAGCCCATGCTCAGGAATGCATTAAGAGCATTATTTGCTGAGATCAGGAAAAGCAAGGGAGGGGTTGAGGAGCTGAGGAAAATTGTTGGGAGGGAGGAGCTGGAATATTTCAGAAGAATGAAGGAGAATGAGGAGAGGATAACTGAGTATGGAGCGAGGGAACTTTCTGACAGCTCCGTGGTTATGACACATTGCCACAGCAGTTCTGTTGTCTCAATACTCAAAATGGCGAATGAGCTGACAAAAGGAATTTCGGTAATATGCACTGAGACAAGGCCGAAGTTTCAGGGGCTTATCACAGCAAAGCAGCTGAGCAGCGCAGGCATTAGGGTGACTTTAATAGTTGACTCGGCAGTGAGCCATTTCATGAGAGATGCCGATGCTGTTCTGGTGGGGGCAGATGCAATAACGAGCAGGGGGGACTTGGTGAACAAGATTGGCACGGCAGGCATCGCAGTGATAGCGCATGAGAACGGAGTGAGCATATACTCCGCTGCTGAGACTTTCAAGTTTGACCCTATGACTTTGTGGGGAGGAATTGAGAAAATAGAGGAGAGAAACCCAGAGGAGATAGCAAATCCAAAAAAGCTCAGGGGAGTTGAGATAAGGAACCCTGCCTTTGATATAACTCCTGCGAGGTACCTGACTGCGTATATAACTGAGATGGGGGTCATCCCCCCGCAGAGCCTTCTCAATGTTATTATGAGAGAAGGGATTGAGAGGTTGTACTAGGTGGTGTTATGGTTGAAAAAGGAGGCTACATCCTGAGGGCCAAGATATTTGACGTAGATACGGGGAAGAATATCATCGTTCTGAATGAGGATGAAGCACAGGAGATGGATATATTCATGGGGGATAGGGTGATGCTTAAGGAAGGGGAAAGAAAGTGCACGGCAATTGTTGATTTGAGCGACACGCTCGTTAAGAGAGGAGAAGTGGTGCTGTTTTCTGACACTGCAAAGGAGATTGGCTCAAAGCATGGTGATATGATTGAGGTGAGCCCCACCAGCAATCCGGCTTCAATTGAGATTATAAAAAAGAAGATGGATGGGGGGGGTCTAGGTGACGATGAGATAAAGACGGTAATAGATGAAATTATGGAGAACAAACTCAGCGAGACTGAGCTTGCCTCGTTTGTGAGCGCCCTTTACATCAGGGGCCTGAGCAATGACGAGACTGTTTACCTCACAAAGGCAATTGTAGGTTCGGGAAGCATACTTGAGCTGGGAGTTCACCCAATTGTGGATAAGCACTGCTCTGGCGGGGTTGCCGGCAACAGGACAACAATGATTCTCGTTCCCATAATAGCTGTGGCAGGTCTATACATTCCGAAAACTTCTGCTAGGTCAATCACATCCCCAGCTGGCACAGCAGATACTATGGAGGTGCTGGCCCCTGTTACCTTCAAGCTTGAAGAGATGAAGGAGGTTGTGCTCAAAACCCATGGATGCGTTGTGTGGGGAGGGGCGATGGACCTTGCAGCAGCAGATGACAAGCTCATAAGGATTAGGAATTCCATGAGGCTTGACCCCAAAGGGGTGCTGCTGGCAAGCATCCTCGCGAAGAAGAAGTCTGTTGGGGCGGAATATGTTGTAATAGACATACCTGTCGGAAGAGGTGCGAAAATTGAGGATACGAGAGTTGCAAATGGGCTTGCAAAGGATTTCCTTGAGATTGGCGAGAAGCTTGGGATGAAAACTGAGTGCTACGTAACTGTTGGGAACGGACCGATTGGAGAGGGGATAGGCCCTGGTCTTGAAGCAAGGGATGTGCTAAAAGTTCTGCAGGGAGGAGGCCCCTACGACCTTGCCGAGAAGTCCCTCCTACTGGCAGGGGCTCTGCTCGAACTGTGCGGCAAGGTGGAGAATGGAAAAGGGTACGCGGTTGCCAGTGACATACTGAAGTCAGGGAAAGCGTTGGAGAAGATGAGGGAGATAATAGCGGCACAGGGAGGAAACCCCAAAGTGAAGGTTGAGGATATACCAATTGGCAGTTATAAAGCAGAAATTAAAGCAGATAAGGAGGGCAGGATACATCACGTTGATAACAGGAATATATCGAAAATTGCCAGGGCTGCTGGAGCGCCAAAGAATAAGGGAGCTGGGGTTCTCATGCATGTGAAACAGGGTGACAAGGTGAAAGTTGGCGATGTGCTGTTTGAGGTAATTGCAGAGAGCGAGACGAAGCTCAGCATGGCGCTTGATGTCGCAAGTAAGCTCGAGGCGGTTGAGATGCAGAAAGTGATACTTGGGAAGTATGAGTGATGCTGTGAAGAAGCTGCTTGGGAAAAAAGTAAAGGATATGAAGCTAAGAAAGGATATGGGAGTGGGCGAGCTGGTTGATGAGATGCGGGATGCAGGAGGTTTCACGGCGCGCCACCTTGCTATCGGGGTCAGCATACTGGAGGAGATGCTGAGTGACAGAGAGTGCACTAACTTCCTTTCCTTTCCTGCATGCGTTGTTGCAACAGGCTTGAGAGGCATCCTGGCACAGTTTGTGAAAGAATTTGATGTGGTCATCACAACAGGAGGGACATTTGACCATGACTTGGCAAGGGCGTGGGGCGGGAGCTATTTCCACGGGAGCTTTGAGCTTGACGATGAGATGCTGCACAGGATGGGGGTGAACAGGCTTGGGAATGTACTAATTCCAAACTCCAGCTATGGAATGCTGCTGGAGACAAAAATGTTTCCGATTCTGAAGGAACTTTCAAAGAAGAAGGAGGAATGGAGCAGCAGGGAGCTTGCGTATGAGTTCGGTAGGAGAGTTAGTGATAAGAATTCAATTCTGTATCAGGCTGCAAAGCACAATGTTCCCATCTACTGTCCTGGTATACTGGATGCTGCTTTTGGCACAAACCTTGTAATATTTTCACAAGATAATAAGTTAAAACTCAACCTCATGAGGGATGAGAAGGAGCTCAGCGATATTGTTTTCGATAGCAAGAGAAGAGGAGCTCTGATGATTGGAGGGGGCATTTCGAAGCATCATACTATTTGGTGGAACCAGTTCAAGGGAGGACTGGATTATGCGGTGTATATAACTACTGCCACAGCCTATGATGGTAGCTTGAGCGGAGCAAGGCTGAGGGAGGCAATCTCATGGGGCAAGGTGAAGGAAAAAGCGAAGCAGGTCACAGTAGATGGGGATGCAACTGTTATGCTTCCAATTATGCTTGCTGCTTTGAGGAGAAAACTCATTAAGGCTTAGTGGTGCGGGATGAATTAGAATTTGGGATGGATTTGGGTAAGAATTCGGAAATTGCTTATAATCTACCTAGTCTATTTACTAGTCTGTGCTTGGTATACGATGCCAGCAGGATGATATTGTTTCAAGGTTAGCGCGTGTCCACCTCGATTGAAACTAACTGCTGCTGTTCGGCCAAAAAGCAGGATGTCTAATGCGCGGAGGTGAGTGGATTGGTAGCTGGTGACGGAAGTAGGAGAAGGTTGTGCGAATACACTTTCATGATTACGGAGATCATGGTGAGGGGTGATGCTACAGGGAGAAGGATGAAACGCGTGTGAGAGGAGAATTTTATCACAGTAGAGCAATCTTAATATATGGTAGAATAGAATAACTTCAAATGCTGCAGGGACGTGAATAAATGGAACCAACAAAGAGGTTGCTCTTCTGGCTTTTGGAAGGCACTAAGGGAGGTCCTACCCGAATTCAGCTTCTTTCACTACTCGCCAAAAAACCGATGAACATGAGGCAGCTAGCACTTGCGGCAAAGCTCGACTACAAGACAGTTGAGCATCATGTGCGGCTCCTGGAAAAGAATCTAGTAATAGAACCCACGGGTTCGGGGTATGGGAAGATGTATTTCATAAGCGACATGGTGCTTCAGGAGAAGGATTTTATAAATAGAATAAGAGGTGATGGGTATGAAGGAAAAGAAAGTGCAGGAAAAAAACAAAGGCGCAAAAACTGATAGTCGTGCTGCACTATACACCACGGCTCTTATCATCGCGGCATTTGCAGTAATCATTGTCTCTTCATTCCTGCTGCCTAGTGTGCAATTCGTTGGGATAAGAGAGGCGGAAGGCAGACGTAGCATAGGACCGGGCGGTGCGGTCGGGGATAGCCAAACCGCTATAGATTTAAACAGCTATTTCACGCTTCGTCTTGCACTCTCTATCATCAATACACTGCTTGTGGTATACCTGCTGTTCGTATATGTGAGGAACTACCTTATACTCAAATCTAGCTTTACGCTTGGCATCATTGCTTTCCTCTTCTCCTTCCTTATGTACGCATTATCTTCCATCCCTACTGTGCACATGCTATTCGGCCCCTTCAGAATTGCTGAAGTTTTTTCATTTGTGCCGATGCTCTTCAGCGCAATAGGGCTGGTTATATTCGCGAGACTGAGCAGTGAGTGACCAGTTTTGAATGAATGGGGGTGGATTTGGGTAGAATTCTGGAATTTGTTTATAAGCCACCACCATTCACTTATTACCCCATGCGTACTCATGACGAACCAGTGCTCCAGATGCAAGATGTTTCCAAGGAGTATAAAGGCGAAAGCCCTTGCCTAGCATTGGACAAGGTGAGTCTTAAGATATTCGCAGGTGAGCTAGTTTCAATAATAGGGCCCTCAGGAAGCGGCAAGAGCACGATGCTTCATTTGCTTGGTTGTCTTGATAAGCCTACTGGCGGAGAGATATTTCTGGACGGGCGGCCCGTTTCGAAGATGAGCGACAATGAACTCGCTGATGCAAGGTTATACAAAATAGGCTTTGTTGCCCAGGCCTTCAATCTAGCGCCCACACTTGATGTTTTCAAGAACATCGAACTGCCATTGATAATAAGGGAGGTCGAACCCAAAACCCGAAAAAAAATTGTCGAGAAAAATCTTTCCGTAATTGGCCTTTCTGACAAAGCCCGGAGCATGCCCTCCCAGCTGAGCGGCGGGCAGAAACAGAGAGTGGCGATAGGCCGGGCGCTCGTCAATGACCCGAGAATAATCCTTGCCGACGAGCCGACGGGCAACATCGACTCTAAATCTGGCGCGGAGATAATTCATTTCATAATCCACTTGTGCAAAAGCCGCGGAATAACCGTTATTTTCGTCACTCACGACCCGAAAATCGCGACCCAGACAAACCGCATAATAAGGATTATAGACGGTAGGATAGAAAGCGATGTTCAGAATAAACGAAGGGAAGGGGGGGAATTGAATGGAAGATGATCTAAAAAAATGCACAAAATTCAAGGAATTGTGCGATGCCCTTTATGACTTCTTTTCTGACTGCAAGGCGGATATGGTAGAGTCCTACACAGTAACTATTGAGGACGATAACTTTGTGGTAAGACCGTATAACAGAAGGAGGGATTGATATGAGGAAAAACTTGGTTTGTCTGCTGGTGCTAATTGCTTTGTGCAATGTTGTTTTTTCGGCGGAGGCGAGCCTTCAGATAACCAGCTATTCGAGCGTGCCTAGTGAGGTTTACCCCGGCACTTTTGGGTACATGCAACTCACACTTGAAAACACTGGGGACACGAAGGCGATATCTCCTACTGCTTACTATAACCTTGATGGAATCAGGAGCTCCATCATCATAAGCGAGATAAGCTCAGGCTCTAGTGCGCAGATGTCTATTCCATTTAGAATCCCTCAAGATGCTGGCGGGAGCATACAGCTACTTAAGATAGACATCTACTACAACTACCAGTCCGGCAGCTCGTCTCCGGTAAAAACTACCTCTCTTTCAGTTCCTCTCAAGGTTTCGCAGCAAAAAGTACTAGAGGTGAGCACCCTTTCGTTGGGCAACCCTTCAATCGCGCCTGGAGAGAAGGTGACGCTTGAGGTGGAACTGAAAAACACCGGCGGTGTGATTAACAACCTTGTAGTAACCAGTCAAGAGAATTCCTCGTTTTCCATCTACGGGACGACCCAGAAGGTAATTGGAAGCATACCATTGGACTCAAGCGTGAATGCCTCATTCACCCTCCTCTCCTCTTCTTCCGCCACTGCCGGAGTATACAACATACCGCTCGTCTTCACTTATCAAGACGCACTGGGAAGTCTGGTAGAGCAGACGCTCTATGCCGGGCCAGTGAGCGTCCTTGAAGCATCATCCCAATACCGACTTTATCTCGAACCCCTGACGCCGGTTGAAGTCGGGTCTGAAGCGGTTTTCAGGCTGACGCTGAAGAATACTGGTACAAGCACAATTTCAGCATTCGTGGACATGAATTCTACTGATGTTTTCATCCCAATAGGCGTGCAGAAGATTTACTTTGACTCTGTCGCGCCAGGAAGCAGTGTGTCAACCAATATAAGCGTCGGCATAGCAGCTTCGAAAAGCGCAGGATACTACTCATTCCCGCTGAAACTAACCCCGAACACTGGCCAGTCCATCACATACAATACTGGAGTCGTAGTTGACGCAACTCCGGAACTGATGGTTAATCTTGAAACACTATCGAGCGGCTCGAAGAGGATACAGATCGCAAACACGGGCAATACCGCGGTGAGGAGCGTGTATGTGACCGCAACGGTGAAGGGTTCCTCCTCCGGTGCGACGGAAAGCTTCTTGGGTACTCTCAACGTGGATGATTACGAGACTGTGGACTTGTCGTCAGCCAGCAGTGGTACAATAGAAGTTTGGATAGGCTTCAGGGATAGCAACAACATCCAGCACACTATAACAAAGGATCTCAACACCGGCTCCAATTCCAATTTTACCGCGGGGGTTAACGGCAGCCAGTTTAGTCTAAACCGCTCGGCTGGCCAGTTCGGGCAAAGAGGGGGCGGCATATTCGGCCTTAACCTGCAGAGTCCTGATCTAGGGCAGATTGCAATCACTCTTGGAGGGCTGGTGCTGCTCATCGTAGGTTCTTGGTTTGCCTACAAGAAATTCTGGAAAAGGAGGCATGAAAAGTGAAAAACCGCGAACTGCTCGCGCTTGCATTCAACTCCCTCCGCTACAGGAGTATCAGAAGCTGGCTGGCGATACTCGGCATAGTCATCGGAGTAGCTTCGATAATCTCCTTCATCTCCATAAGCTACGGGATGAGCGCCCAGATACAGAATCAGCTAGGCGGGCTTGGGGCGAACATCATAACCCTCAGCCCTGGTGGGATTAGGGGCCAGCGGATGGAGTTTGGGCCAGAGAGAATCGGCGGACAGGGCAGCAATTCGGAAGCGAAGATAACCTTCAGCGAGGCCGATTCCCTGAGGAGCGTTGCAGGAGTAGAGGAACTCGATGCCCGCGTCCAGAGCAGGGCCTCAGTCTCGTACAAGGATAGGAATTCCTCGCTCAGCGTGGTAGGCACCGAAGCTTCCGCGTTCCCGGAAAGCACAGGGGCAGGAATACTTTCGGGAAGGACGCTTGAACCAAGCGACAGGTCCTCTGCAGTGGTAGGCTTCAATATCGCGAACAATACTTTCGACATGGACATCGTCGATAGGCAGATCAGGATAGACGGCGTTCCCTTCCGAGTGGTTGGAGTACTCAATCAATCAGGCGCAACCTTCAGCGGTCCTGACAACAACATCTTCATACCTCAGAAAACCGCGAAGTCCCTTTTCAACCAGGAGGACTCAGTGAGCTCGATTGTGGTGGTCGCTTCGCAGGGGAGCAACCCGGATACAGTCGCGGCGGCGCTTGCGGAGAAACTGCGCGAGTTACATGGGGTTTCCCAAGATAACCAGGATTTCCAGGTGACTACTGCAACTACAATGCAGTCGGCGATTTCCGGCATAACTAACACTATAGGTATTTTCTTGGGTGGAGTCGCCTCCATTTCACTTCTTGTGGGCGGGATAGGGGTCGCCAATGCGATGTTCACGAGCGTGCTTGAGCAGACAAAATACATCGGGATTCTGAAATCCCTTGGGGCTAAGCGAAGCGAGGTAATGAAACTGTTCCTATTCGAGTCCGGTCTGGTTGGATTAGTGGGTGGATTTCTCGGAGTGGTTTTGAGCTTCTTCGGCTCAAGTTTACTAGAAGGATTTGGCTTGCCCTCGAAGATAACTCCTGAATTGGTTCTTCTCGGACTGGGGTTCTCGATTCTCATTGGTGCAGTTTCAGGAGTTGTGCCCGCAAGGAATGCTGCATCAGTTGCGCCTGTTGAAGCGTTGAGATACGAATGAAGAAGCCAAAGCAATCTTAATATCCTCTTGAATCAAGTGAGTGATGAGCCATAGCCCCGTTATATACTGCCGTGGATTGATAAAATTTGTTAACAACCTGTCCACAAAATATAAAAATTAGTAAGTCCAATAAAGAAGGGAGAGGTGAAGAGATGAAAATTTCAGAGCTTAAACCAGGAACTGGTAATATTATAATTGAGCTTGCTGAGGTGACTGCAATTGAGGAGCCGAGGGATGTGCTCACAAGATTTGGAAAGAGGACGAGAGTGGCTAATGCCACCATAAAGGATGACAGCGGGGAGATAACTCTTTCTCTTTGGGGAGACGACATAAACAGAATAGCAATTGGGGATAGGATAAAGATAGAGAACGGATGGGTTTCTGAGTTCAGGGGCTTATCACAGCTATCTGCAGGCAAGTATGGTAAGATAATAAAGGTGGAGTAAATTCTGAGGAAGTATTAAATATCAAGTCGAGTTAAGTAGTTATAACAAAAACCTCTAGGTGAGGACAGTATGGCAAAACCAAAACTGTTGTCAGTTGAACTTATCACCGCTTATGCTTGGGTGATTTGGCTCGTCATCATGCTACTTGCTGTCCTCTATTATTTTGGATTCTTTGGAGGTCTTGTAGAAAAATTTCAGGTCTGTTCCCCAGAAACAGATGGATGGAACATAACGTACAGAACTACATGCGCAAACAGAACAATTGTTATGAATGGCGACTTGATTGTCAGAAACGGGGGCTCGCTGACTCTCAAGAATGTTACGCTTGTAATGAATGGAACGAGGGATGGCCAGCTGTCCATAGAGGTTCAGGGTGGGAGTGAGCTGAGGATATTTGATGGGGATGGCAATTACATAACGCAGGAGGATAGGAGCGTTATAATGAACGGGGACAATTCATCAGCCAACTACATTTTCTTCATCCACAAGGACGCAACGTTTGAGATGAAGAATTCTAAGATTTCAAATGCTGGCTCCAGCATATACGATTCAACAAAAGGATTGCGTATAGGGGCTGATAAAGCGAATATTTCTGGGAATACAATCGAGAGAAATCTTTATGGGCTTATTATAGACGGGGCGGGAGCGAAGGTTGTGAATAACAATATTTCAAACAACGTTTTCGGGATATATGTAGGAGATAGTGCTTCCAATGCAGATATTGAAGGGAATTCGATTTTGAATAATAATGGGGGGGTGTATCTCTCACCAGGCTCATCGTACACGCAGCTGGTTGGGAACAGGATATTTAATAACTATGGCTTTGGAGTGCTGCTATCAAACTCATCAAATAATTCAATTATCGGTAACTTCAACTCCAAGAATTATAAGGGGATGGACTTAAACTCCTCACATTCCAACTTGATAGAGGGAAACAATATAACAGATAATGACGAGGCGATTGTTGCGCAATGGTCTGATTATAATGTCATAAAATCAAACAATATAATCTCAGATTTGGTTTACGGCATATCGCTGACTTCGTCCAACAACAATACGGTAGTTTCAAACAACATATCAGACTGCTTTCAGGGATTTACGATGAGAGCTTCGGAGAGGAATAGAATTTTTGATAACGTTATTTGGGATAGCAAGAATGCGATAAGCATTTTTTACTCCAAATCCAATGAAGTAGGTAGGAATAGCCTCACGAAAAACCTGCAGAGCATCCTTCTGCAGAATTCAGAAAACAACAGCATATACGGCAACACGCTGCAGGAAAATAGCAATGGTATCAGCCTTATGAACTCAACATTAAATTACATAACCTCAAACATCGTAGTGAATAGCAGCTATGGGATATGGCTTTACTCATCCCAACTGAACAGTCTAGCGGGTAATAGACTAGAAGGAAACCTGCAGGGCATATGGTTCCACTTTGCTTATAGGAATAATGCGACAGAAAATAGAGTTAACAGCAATAATGTAAGCATAGTGTTAAGCTCATCAATTGGCAATATTGTTTCATCCAATGTGATGCAGAATAACACAAACTATGGGATGGATATATACAATTCTTCATCAAATGAGATTCGTAGTAATCAGATTGTATCAAATGGGGGGGGAGTGCGCACAAGCATCTCTGATTCCAATGAATTCAAAGACAATATAATAGAGAATAACGGTGCTGATGGAATGCGCTTCGAATCCTCAAATGATGCTCTTATTGGTAATACAGTGAAAGGACACTTGCAGTATGGAGTCTACTGCTATAACTCAAACCCCACCTTCGTGAGTAATGTAATCTCTGATAATGGAAACGACTGCGACGGCTGCAGCGGATGCGGCTAGCTCACCACGGAACATTCTTAAGGCCAAGTCTATTTGCCACCATGTTGCTCAGCACGTGGAGGAGGTAGGTCAGCACAAGCAGAAAGACTACTGCATCTAATGTGATGAGCCCATTAGGCACATAGTGAAGTGAGAGCACCAGCGCAAATACGAGGAACGAAAGCTGGTCTAGAATTAGTGAAGGATGTCCTCTCTTCATCCTCATCCTCCTCTTTATGAAGCTTCCGGCCAGATCACCAATCATAGTTCCCAGGGAGAGCACAAAACCTAGAGGTATGAAATCTAAGCAGAGGGAATTCGGGATTACTGCAAAAGAGCACAACTGCGATTCCAGCAAACCAGTGAGGCTCCCAAAGCAGAGGCCTGCAAAGAGACCCCTCCAGGTCTTTCCATCACCGAATATTCTTTCTCCATCTATAAACTTCCTCTTGAAATCTACCGGCATGCCCCCTCCAAAAATGACTGGGATGGCATTGGCGATATAGGCAGGGAGTATGAAGAGCACTAAAAGGATAACGTCCATTCACACCACAATATTTATAAGTTGAGAAGGTATTTATTATCCTATGAAGGCAGGTGAAGTTCTACTGCTGTTGGTGCTCGTTGCTGTAGGGGCTATGTTGTTTTTTGCCGCCCTGCTTGCAGCGTATGCCATGTATACTCTAGCTTATCCGCAGGAATGCGTCGGCGTGATTGAAGTAGATGGAACGATAGGCATCAAGAGTTCCAGCGGAGGGCTTTTCGGCACTCCCACAGTAGGTTCTGAAGATATTGTGAGGCAGATAGAGGATGCTGAGAGCAGGAGTGAGGTAAAGGCGGTGGTTTTTGAGGTGAACTCCCCTGGTGGCTCTGTTGTTGCGAGCAAGGAGATATATGAAGCTACGAGGGATATGAAAAAGCCCAAGGTGTCTTATTTCAGGGAGGTAGCAGCTTCCGGCGGTTACTACATCTCGGCTGGCTCGGATTATATAGTCTCTGAACCTGATGCGCTGACTGGAAGTATTGGTGTCATAACGACTATGGAGGATATGAGCGGACTTTTCAGCAAGCTTGGGATAAACTACACAGTACTGAAGTCAGGTGAGATGAAGGATATGGGAAACCCAAGCAGGCCCGTCACAGAAAAAGAGAAGCAGCTTATGCAGGAAATTATCAATGAGATTTTCGACGAGTTTAAGAGAGTTGTTGAAGAGGGAAGAGGGAATAAATTAAACAAGGAAAAGTTTGAGGAAATTCTGGATGCAAGAATTATGACTGGAAAGCAGGCGCTGGATGTTGGGCTTGTAGATGCGATTGGGAATAAAAGAGAGGCTTTGGTAACTGCTGCCAGGCTTGCGAATATGACATTCAAAAAGGAGCCTCCGGTGTGCAACATGGGGAGCACAAACCCCATTGAGGGAATTCTTTCCGAGCTGGGTACAGGATTTACCTACACCGTAAAGGAGCTTCTGAACTTTAATGACGCTACAGGAGTAAGGGTTAGCTACTGAACTTATTCATACCTGAGAGCTTCAACAGGCAGCAGCTTGGCTGCCCGCCTTGCCGGGAAGAAGCCAGCGACTACGCCGACTGTGAGGGAGAACAGCAGGCCGAAGGTGGCAAGCTCCGGGCTTATGTCAGTTGGGACGCCGAAGTAATTGAGCACCAGGGTTGCTATAGCTGCAAGGACAAGTCCCAGAGCACCGCCAACTAGACCTATGATGCCGGCCTCGATTAGGAACACCTCAAGCACCATGTTATCCGTGGCTCCTATTGCCTTGAGCACTCCTATCTCCCTTGTCCTTTCCATGACAGACATGAACATTGTGTTGGCGATGCCTATCCCCCCGACTAGGAGTGCTATCCCAGCTATGCCAGAAAGGAAGAGTTCTAATGTGCCGGTTATACTGTTAACTCTCTCTGCTATAAAAGAGGGAGTCATCACTGTAAAATCCTCATTATCCTCACCTACGTGATGCAGCTGTCTCATCTTGATTCTTAGCTGCTCACCAACTTTATCGGTATCATATCCTTCCGCTACCAATACCCCAATCTCATCAACTTGGTTGGGGAGTCTCTGGTTTCCCAAAAACTCCCTTGCATCATCGAGCGGCATAGCGACCATGCTGCCGGTACTGGCGGCGAGTCCAGTGCTTTTCTTCGTTATGCCAACAACTCGGAAAGTCGTGTTTCCGATTTTTATTAACTGGTTAAGTCGGACTTTCTCTTTAAATAAATCATTTGCCAAGTTATAACCTATAACTACAACATGCCTCTCATTTTCCTTGAATGGTCGGCCTTCACCAATCTCTATAAGCGAGGTGAATGAGAAAACATTTGAAGTCCAACCACCTCCAATTGCATTTGCAGTCTCATCCTTGTACTGGACTGGCAGCCTCATAATTTGGAGCTCATACATAATATCCTGAACTCCGGGGATTGCTCTCAAAGCACTTCCATCCTGCGTGGTCAGCTTGCCAGTAGTGCCCCCAAATATGCTCTGTCTCAGGCTCCCAGGGGTTATGGTTATCCAGTTCCCCCCAAGCATCCCAAGCTGGTCCATTATGAAGGCATTAACTCCCTGAGCAACCGATATGAGGGTGACTATTGCGGCTATGCCTATGACTATGCCCAGGATGGTGAGGTAGCTCCTCAGCTTCCTGTTGCTGAGGTTCTTTATCGAGTAATCCAGCAGGTCTAGGTGTTGCATCTACTTCGCCTTCTTCTTGAAGTACCTCCTGTACACGAAGTATCCAATTGCCCCCACCACAACAACTATTATGAATATTGAGGTGAGGCTCATACCTGCTGGCTTCTGAGTTAGCGCTGCGACATCTGGCGAAACAATTTCCAGAAGCACATCCTGCGTTACATTGTGGTCGACATTGTATGCGTCCCTGAAGTTCATCGAGACGTGAACGGCATATCTGCCTGGCTTGAGACTGTTTTTAGCGTATACTGTATACGTTACGGTAGAGTAGTCATCTAGGTTAAGAGTTCCGATGTAACTCTCTGGAGAACTGAGAACTTCAAAATCTTCACTTGAGACATCAACTGCCAGAGCCCTCACGTTTATTGTTCCTGTATTTGAGAACTGAAGTGAAAGCGTGTATGTTCCGCCGGCAGAGAGGGGTGAAGGGTTGGTGTTGGGGGTTATTGATATTACAGGAGAGCCGCCGACCTCCACACCTACCTGCTTCTGGACTGGAGTCTGCGCCTCACCATTTGTATTGAGGTAGTTGATAGTTATTGTAAGCGGATAATAGCCTGCTGGGGTGCTTCCGTTCACCCCAATCTCAAACTCCATTTGATCTTTCGAATTTGGTGGTATGACCTCAAAATATCTCTCAGATGAACCCAGTGTGGTGAAGTAGGCGGAGATTGATGAAACCGTAACTTTGGCCGAGTAGGCTTTGCTATTACCCGTATTTGTAAGATTTACGAAGAACTTCATCTTATCTCCAGCTGAGATGGGCTTCTTCTCTGGCTGAGCCTCAACTGTGAAATCAACGGAACTCTTAGCAATTTCCACTGGGTTTATCATTATTGCTGCCTGCTGTACTGCTCCCAGTGGATCTTGGTAGGTCACGGTAAGCGGGATAGACTGCACCCCAGGTTGAACTGAAGCGCTTGCAACCATTGGAAGTTTGAAAGAGACATTCTGCCCACTTGTTATATCACCCAATGAGATCTGGGAGACCTGATCGAAGAAGAAGGAGGTGGAGTTCACGGTGAGCACAACTCTAGATACATCACCACCCTCATTCTTTATCTGCCCTTCAACAGTGAAGCTTTCTCCAGGAGTTATCTGCTTCAGTAATGCGAAAGAGAAACGGAAGATGGGCGGATTGGTCACGCTGATTGGTATGGAAAATGTCTTTGTGTAAGAACTACCACCCTCTGTCCAGAAAGCATCAAGCCTGAGGTTATAGATGCCTGGAACCACGTCATTTTTTATTGTGAACGGGATTGTGATGACTGTCGAACCAAGGCTGCCCAAATCACCCAGCTGCACTCTATTTGAGGTGAATGTGAACTGCTCCCCGCCTTGGTATATCACAACTCCGGTGAGCGTTGATGTGGAGGGATTGTAGACTGTTATTGTTGCAGAGCCTGTCACACCAGGCTTCAATGTAGTTGGCAGCACGGAGTATGACGTTATCTGCACATCTGCGGATGCAACCGCAACCAATGCAACCAACATAAGAAACAAAGCTTCTTTTCTCATTTTACCACCTCAGTTTTTTCAATAAGTCCATCTTTGAGATGGACTATTCTCCTCGCATATTTTGCTATATTAACGTCATGCGTGACTGTTATTATAGTATAACCTTTCTTGTTTAGCTTCATAAGGAGTTTTATTACCTCCTCTCCTGATTTTGAATCAAGATTTCCAGTCGGTTCATCAGCAAAGATTATGCTGGGGTCGTTTGCCATCGCCCTCGCAATTGCGACCCTCTGCCTCTCACCACCGCTGAGCTCAGATGGTTTGTGATCAGCCCTTTCAGCCAGCCCGACAAGCTCCAAAAGTTCAATGGATCTTTTCTTTCTCTTCTCGGGATTAAGTCCATTGAAAACCATTGGCAGTTCGACATTCTCAATTGCGCTTATTGTTGATATCAGGAAGAAGAACTGGAAAACGAACCCTATTTTCTTGCTTCTCACCTCGGCAAGCTCGTTGTCTGTCATGGTTGAAGTGTCAATTCTATCTATGTACAGCTTGCCGCTTGTTGGCTTGTCGAGGCAGCCCATTATGTGAAGCAGGGTGCTCTTGCCGCTTCCGGAAGGACCCATTATCGTCAGGGCATCACCGCGCTTTACATTGAGGTCAATTCCTCTAAGCACCTCTAGCTCAACATTCCCCAAGAGGTATTTCTTTTTGAGATTTTCTACTCTTATCACATCATCCATGTTACTCCCTCTGCGAGAAAAGGAAAGCCCCTCCAAGGATACATACAATACAGAAGCCTGAAAGTACTGTGAGATCAATCCACAGCGGTATTCCCGGTGTATTAGTGAGGCTCTCCCTAAGCCCGTCAACTCCGTATGTTAAGGGATCCAAATAAATTACAAACTGCCATGTTCCAAGATTATTGAGTGGGACCAAAGCACCTGAGAGGAGCAGAATTGGCATCATGAGAAAGTTATTTATGAGCTGAAAGCCATGCATATCCTCCATTTTTGATGCTATTGCTATGCCCAATGAAACAAACGAAGCGGAAATGAGGAACATGAAAAGCAACGCAAGCGGAAGACCATAGAAGTTCAATTGCACCCCCATGAGTAACGATATGCCTAGCAAGAGGATTGCTTGTACAGTTGAGGTGGTCACTCCTCCTAGTGTTATACCCAGCATTATTGAAACTCTCGAGATTGGCGCGATCATTATTTCCTTAAGGAAACCGAATTCCCGGTCCATGAGCACTCTTACGCCGGCGAATATTGAAGAGAACAGCAGCACCATGCCTATCATGCCCGGTGCGAGCACATTCATGTAATTGCCTCCGCTCTGCGCCTGGTAGGCAGCACTGAAGCCGCTGCCAAGTACGAGAAGGAAGAAAAACGGCATTGCAAGAGTGCCAATTACCCTGCTCTTGGCTCTGAAGAAGCGTATGACCTCCCTCTTCCAGAGGATGTAGATTCCACTTATTTGTTTGTTCATATAATCTACCTATTTCTGCTCCTTATCCTTGCTCTGAACCTGTCAAATGGGCCAGCTTTGTCCTCCCTTATGCTTTTGCCGGTGAGTTTAATGAACACATCCTCAAGTGTCGGGTGATGTAGAGAAATTGAGTGAATCTCTGTATTGTACTTCTGCGCCATATTGAATATTGTAGGGATGACATGCTCGGCATCATCGGCGGTTAGGCTCACGCCGCCGTCCACAGTATCTATCTTCTTTATGCTCTTCATTTTCCTGAGATGCGGCAGCAGGCCGGAGTCCGCCTCAAGCGAAATGATATCACCGCCAAGGGAGTGCTTGAGCTTTTCTGGAGTGTCCATGGCTATTATTTTGCTGTGATCCATAATTGCAATCCTGTCGCACAGGTAATCAGCCTCCTCCAGGTAATGCGTCGTGAGCACCATGGTAACCTTCTCTTCCTTATTCATCTTCTGGACATGGTCCCATATGTTCCTCCTCGTCTGCGGGTCCAGACCAATTGTGGGCTCATCCAGGAATAGTATTTTGGGGTGGTGTATCAAGCCCCTTGCAATCTCAAGCCTTCTCTTCATGCCTCCCGAGAATTTCTTAACTTGTTCCTTGCTTTTTTCAGTCAGTTCGACAAGCTCTAGCACTTCGCTTATTCTCTCTTTTCTCTGTTCAGCCGGCATACCATATAGCATGGCATGGAAGTCCAGATTTTCGTATCCAGTGAGCTCCTCGTCAAGACTCGGGTCCTGGAAAACCATACCTATAGAATTTCGTACCTCATCCTGCTGGGTGTCCACGTCATAGCCATTAATTTTTGCAGTTCCTGATGTGGGTTTGAGTATCGTTGCGAGCATAGAGAGAGTGGTCGTTTTACCGGCTCCGTTAGGGCCAAGGAGCCCAAACAGCTCTCCCTCCTGAATCTGCAGGTCTACGGAATCAACTGCCGTAAAGCCGTTAAACTTTCTAGTGAGTTTGTTTGTTTCAATTATGTTGTCCATATGATCACGATTGCATGAGTTTCTCAAAAAGAGCGCATATCTTGTTGAATGATTCTTTCCTCTTTTTTTCAGGGAACTTTATGAATTCCTGCCTGAATTTGTTGAGCTTCTCAAACTGCTTGCTCAGCTCATCTATTTCAGTATCATCGAAGTTATAAAGAATCTTGGTTATCAGAGGGATGAAAAGCGCGCCCATGTCACCTCTCTGCATTACTCTCCTCCTGCCTTCTGCAAGGTGTTTCCTCCCATGGGCGGTTATGAGGTAGGTTATCTCCCTCCTCCCCTCGCCTTCAGAGAGCTCGGGTTTGATAAGCCCCTCATCTTCAATTTTCCTCAGGAGGGGGTATATTGCTCCAGGACTCGGCTTCCACTTGCCTGAGGTGAGGCTGACTATCCTCTCAGTTATCTTTTTACCTGAAACTGGCTTCTCCGCCTCACAGAGTATGAAAAGCTCTAATAATCCTTTCGCAAATATTTTCATATCGGATATGATATATAACTGAAAAGATATATAAAACATATAGTTTCTTTTAGGCTACCTAATTGTTTTCAGTCTATCCAATGCTCGTTTTGAGGTGTTAGCTTATTAATAATAAAATGCATGTCTTAGATGTAAGTGATGTGATGGCGACCGTACAGCATACACCAGAAGAAAAAAAGCACAGATTGCATGAGCTGATATCCAATCTCCGAGACGCGAACATAAAGGCTCGTACAGCCGAAAATTCACAAGAAGCAGAGGAGCACCATAAACGCTGCGGGAGTCTAGTCAGAGAATTGGAGAGAAGCGGTCATGGGACAGTGAGCAATACTTTCAGAAATTTGGATTATCTCGGAAAGGGCAAGCCTGGAGATAGAATTTGTTTAAGGACAAAAAGATATGTGGAACTGGTTAGGAAGGAAGAGGCCGGCAGCATGGAAGAGCTAGTTAAAGCCGAGGATGAGGAGAAGGAGATTGCAAATGAGGCTCTGAAAAAGAGGACGAGAGAGAAGGCGGCAAAACTGAAATGAAAATTAATAGGATAATTTAATATATTAGGAGTTGCAAAAATAAGGGTTATGAAGAAGAAGGCAAGCAAAGGGATATCTCTGAGTGATAGGTTAAGGCTGTTTTTCACCAATTATGAAAAACTCCACCAGGCTGCGGTCACTCATCCTCATGAGGGTATAGGTAGAACCGCAGTTGACATCATCGCAGGGAGCAAGGTGCTCTCCGAATGGGACAAGAGTCACTACTTCGGGGATACTGCGATATTCGCCCCACACCTATCCGTTGCAGAGGAAGCGTGGGGGAGGATAGAGAGCGGGAATGCGCCTGAGATGAGCAAGCTTGAGAGGGCGAAATTTGTAGCAAGCTTCTCAGAGCATGAGCCAGTGGCAATCGATGCTCTGGGCTTCATAGAGAAGAGTGAAATTGGTGAAGAGGAGAAGGTGAGAGATGCCCGTTACATAGGCGCTCATACTACTTATCTATCTGTTGCAAAGAGGACTCTTAATCTCATACTCAGAAGCCGGCTGGGTAATGAGAGGAAAATACCCTACATTCGGGAGCTCGCAAGGCTCTCAAAGCATAAGGCGGTTAGGAGCAAAGCAGCAAAATGGCTTGATGAATATAAAATAATAAAAGCCTGATTTATTGTTTGAATGAGACTTTCTCCTTAGTTCTCCCCCTGGCAAATCGCTTGTTCCCCCCTCCTGCACCACCGAATTTCGAGTAGAGTTCGGATAACAGCTTGGCTGCCTCCATCTCTGAGCCTTCGCAGGTTGCTGCAACCACATCATTGTTCTGGTTCGCCAATACAACATTTACTTCATTCTCGGATATGTGCAGCGCTATTTTTTCCAAGAGCTTGGCATCAACGTCTAGAACTTTCCTTATAATACCATTCTTAGCCTCTGGAAGCAGTTTACTCGCCTCAAGCTCTGCTATGCGCTCCTCCATCTCCTCAAGCTTCTTCCCTCTTTCCTTCCACTCATTGAAGAAGCGCTCCTCTGTTGATGTGAGTTGTTCAGGTGAAACCTTGAGCTTCTCTGAAGCCTCCCTCAGCACCTCATCCTCCTTCTGTATGTAACTCAATGCCACTTCTCCTGCAACGAACTCAATTCTGTTCACTCCATCCTGAATCCTCTCCTCTTTTATTATCTTTATCAGCCCTATTTTTCCTGTACTGGAGAGGTGCAATCCTCCGCATGCTTCAGAATCTACGTCCTCAATCTCGACTATTCGTATCATTTTTCCAGGGGACGCGCCTCCTTGGTATATGGTGAACCCGTACTTTCTCTCAGCCTCGCTCCTCTCCATATTCATTATTTTTATCTTCTTGTCCTCAAGGACTATCTTATTTGCAACGAGCTCTATCTGCTTTAGCTGTTCTGGCGAAAGCTTCTCATAATGCGTTATATCCAAGTGTGCCCTTTCCCTTTCCTTCCTTGCTCCAGCCTGCCAGACGTGGTTCCCAAGCACCTTCCTGCATGCGTAGTTGAGTATGTGCGTGGCGCTGTGGTGCCTCATCAGAGCTTTTCTCCTCTCGCCATCTACTTGCAGGTAAACCTTTTGACCCGGCTTCAGGTTCAGTTTCTCAGTAACGTGAAATATCACTCCTGCAACTTTCTGGACATCTGTTACTTTCACTCCGTCAATTGTTCCAAGGTCCGCAACTTGGCCGCCGCCCTCGGGGTAGAAGATGGTCGCATCCAGCACAACGGCGTTATTTCTCACTGCAATGACGCTAGCATTCAGCTCCAGCTTGTCAGCATCCTCATAGTAAACTGTCCTTGTCTCGGGCAGTCCTGCAGCGTCAAACTGCGATTTTTCTTCCTTTGGGGTGATGTGATTCTTTGTCAGCGCATCATAGAAGTCAGATGGGATTTTAACATCCACCTTCTCTTCCCTCGCCACCTTCTCTATAAGCTCGGGGGTGATTCCCTGCGACTCGTAGAGCTTCGCCAGCTGGTCCGATGAGAAGGTTTTACCTTCCCCAAGAATGTCTGCTACAATTCTTCTGGATTTCTTTATGGTTGAGCCATACCTTTCCTCCTCAACCTCCAGTATTTTCTGGATATGCGGCAGGTTTTCAAGCAGCTCTGGGAACAGTGGTTGAAGCTCCCTGCAGTTCATTTCAATTACTTCATTGATGTGAAAGGGGAAGTTGAACTGCTCTATGAAGCTCAGCGCCCTCCTCAGAACAACCCTGAGGTTGTAGCCTCCCCCAGTATTGCTGGGTAGAGCGCCATCAGTTATTGCATAAGCAAGGGTTCTGGAATGGTCGCAGATTGCATAGATTGCCTCAAGAGGCGCAATCCTGGATTCAAGTTGCTCTGTGGTTATGCCCAGCTGCTTCGCAATCTCCCTCCTCATGTTCCCCAAGTCCTTCGCAACATCCATGTCTAGAGAGCCGCTTATTTTCGAGTATTTCAGGAAAAGCTCCTTGTCATAATCAACTCCTGCCTCATTCTTCATCTTCTCAACTGCCTGACCGAATACCGCGTCATAGCTGGTGGGAGTCCCCTGGGTTATCCAGGTGAACCTCTCGAGTCCCGCCCCCATGTCTATTACCTTCTCGTCCATCTCCTTGTAGTTGTCGATATCTCCCAGGAACTGTGTGAAAACAGCATTGCCAAGCTCCAAACCTCTTACATAGTATTCAAGAGAGAAGCCAAACGCTCCATAACCCACCCACGCATCCTCAACAAAAACTATCTCCTCATTAGGTATGCCAAAAACTCTATTCATCAGCTCGAAATCCAACTCAATGCATCTGTCCTTCCAGTAGCCCTTCTTATTTGCAATTGCATGCTGCCCTATCATGACAAACGAGCTGTAGTGCCTTCCGGTTATACCTATGTTCGGTATATCCGAGAATCTCATGCACACCTGAGGGACTATTAGTGGGTTTGCGGGAAGCTCAAAAGTAACCTGCCCCTTTTCTATTCTCTGGAAGTCTATGATTGACGCAACAGTGAAAAAGAGGTCGGGCCTCCAGCGTGAGACAACAGGGTATCTCCTCACAGATGTGTGACCTTTGGAAACGAAAAACTTCTCAATCTCCTTCCAAGTTTCAGCATAGTTGAACCTCTTCTTCGTAGGGGGGTCGCCTATGAACCCATAGGTGGTGCACGTCGCATCAGGGCATGTGTCCTTTCCACCAATGGACCAGAAGAATTTCCCGCATTTTGGGCATTGCTTTCTAGTGAATCCCTCTCTATCGAAAAGCTCGACATTCCAGTATTTCTCATGGTCTTTCTGGAATTTCTGTATGAGCTCCTTCTTTCCCATAGTAACCAGCAATAATTTGAGAAAGAGATATTAAAATGCTTGCTTCCATTGAGTCTGCTTTTTTACCGAAGCTTCTTTTCCATCTCCGCTACTACGAATTGCTCGCCAATTTCCTGTTTGACATGGCCCACATACTGATAGCCATTTTTTACGAGAAACGCGTAAGCTCCTTCTTTAAGAGGAAGGATGCTTGCCCTTTTGACCCCAAGCTCTTTCAGTTTCTCCTCGCTTTCTACGAGCAATGCGGTTCCGATACCCTGTCTTCTGTTCTTGAGGGATACAACAAGGAGAACCTCCGCATTTTTAAAGTCTTCAAGCAGAGCCACCACCCACCACTTTTTTTGACTCATTGTCAAGTGCTATGAGCTCTACGAGATTCTTGTCAAATGGTTCAGCCTCAACTCTTTTCATCCCCGCCTCATGGAATATCTTTGCAAGCTGTCTTCTCCCATCTTCATTCTCGATGTATCTTACTGTGAATCTGACTTCCGCAGGCTCCTCCCTTTTAATGATTTTAAAAACCATAGTTAGTTTGCTCAACTGGAGTATATATTCCATTAGGGCATGTTCAGTAGATTTATTAAATTGTTTTGATAGTAACTAGTGGGGGCCCGTAGTCGAGTGGTAAGACGTCAGTCTCACACACTGAAGATCCCCGGTTCGATCCCGGGCGGGCCCATTCGGATAAGCATTTTAAATGTTAGATTTGATAATAAACAAGCCGAGCTCCGATCATCTAGTCCGGTTAAGGATTCAGGCTTCTCGAGCCTGCAACCCGGGTTCGAATCCCGGTCGGAGCACTGAGCCCTAGGCTCAGTTCCCTGCTTTTGTGAAAGTTACTCTTGTTCCCGACAGGATTCAGCCTGTGAGCTTTATAAAGACTGCGTCGCTGAAGTCATTTGGTTTTGTCAAGTAGTTGACAACTATTTTATTATAAAAAGCTCTACGGTTTCCTTAGGCTTGTTGTTATGTAGAATATCCAGATAAAACTTTCCGCCGAAGGTGTGGATTTTTTCAATCTCAAATTTTTCTTTTTTAAAGTTTTTTTCGGCATACGGGTTGGCATCGTTGAAGTAGGCTCCCATTACCACTCTCTTGAAACCAGCTTTTTCTGCAAAATCCTTCATGTAGTCAATTACCGCTCCGTACACCTCACCCATTTCCCGGTAAGCGCTGGTTATATCTATCGAATCTATTACAAGGGTAGGCTCTTCATTAATCTTGCCCGCAAATAGCCAAACTGGTCCAACTCTGCCCTCCTTCCCCTCCTTTTTTATGAATATCTCACCTATCTGAATGCTCATGTCCTTCAAATATAGAGGCCATGCCCACTTGTTTTGCTCATCAAGACCCATGCAGCAGCCTGCGTCATCTCCGAGTGTAATTGTAGTCAATGGATTTTTATCGCACATTTTGAGAGAAATTATAATCTCGCCGGTTTCGCCTTTGAGCGGTCTGACCTCCATGCCAAATAACGCCTTTGCTCTTTGGACATGGACTAGCGCAATTCTGGATTGCCCTTGCATCTCTTCCGAATCAACTATTGAGGAAGCCTTTGTCCCGGCTGTTTTAAAGTGTCGCTCGAGTATAAGCAGTGCTTCCTTCAGCCATTCCTTGTCATTTGACTTAATCATCTCAATCATGGCTTCTACTCTCTCTTCCTTGTTTTTGTATTTTTTCGGAAATTCAGGATTTTGAGCCACATCGGCGAATACTTTTGCCGGGTTTTTGAACACTTCTCCGGCCTGGTTGTTGAAAAGCTGGTTTACTACACTGTGGAGAGTGCTTCTCACGTGCTCCTCTCCTGTTTCCATCCTCAGAATCTTGCCAGATTCGATCCTGAACGCCATTTTTTCAATTTCTTTGTGGTAGACATAGAGATCCGTGTTTATTCCGAGCTCCTGCATCTGTTTGAGAGTGTTTTTATTCTCCTCCAGTGAATTATAGAATTGTTGGAATGTGTTTTCAAGACCATGGTTTATGAGCATCTGAATCTCCTCTGTTTCTCTTATAAAGTCCAAGCCGCCGAGTATTTTGGAAAGCTGCCCTTTCTGCGTTGCACTTATTTTTTCAGGTTGAAAATCTACAAGACGCGCAAGTTCCCTTACGCCAAGTTCAATCACCTGCGTTGAGAAGTTCTGCGGCTTGAGTTGAGAAAGCTCGTCTGCGGATACGTGAGGTATGTATCCAATGACGTGGGGGTTTTTTGCCAAGTCCTTGAAAATCAGGGCCGGGTCCCCTTGCGACTTTAGCAGACCTGCATCTTCCAAAAGCGGGATTACCTCAAGAAGCGGGTAGATATCCATGTCCTTTCCGATACCTATTTCGCTGAATCTTGCAACGTCATCAACACGTTTCTGCAGTTCTTGAAGTGATTCTACTTTTTTGTCCAATAATACTAGACGCGCGATATAGGTGGACGCCATCTCGGGGTCAACTTCCATTTTGCTGAAAAGCTTGCCAAGTTTAATGAGCGGGTCTAAAGCACTTCTTAAATCATCCGTAGTCTCCATCACTCCGCCATGCTTTAAAGTATTGAGATCATTGTACAATCTCCTAGCCTGCTGATGTGAGTAGCGTTCTGCTATATCGGCAAGCAGTTTCATTTCCTCCTGCGTTTGTGCCAGACCGTCTATCATGAAGCTTCTGAAATCTGTGAATTGTGAGAAGGAGTCCTTGTCACCGTATATCTCGTGAATTTTATGCATCGCCAGAAGGTTATCGGAATTTACTTCGAGGTTCGCTACTCCGAGCACCCTCGAGCCTTCCAACAGAGCTAGGTAACTCATCATCTCGTGTACATGCAGCTCGGATAGTTTTTTGTCTGAAAGAAGGCTCATTATCTTCTTTCCTTTTGTGTTGTAATGGTATTTGTATTTGGTTTTGAGGTATATCTCGACTATCTTCTCTCCAAAGCCCTCAGAAGTATCCAGCTTGAAACCATCAAGCTGCGCAAAATCTTTTGGATGCAAGCTATCTGCGCAGTCAATAATGCGCGGTGTTGAAAGCCCGTCAGCCACGGTCGCCACATCCTCCGCTGTTTTAACAACTCTATTCACAATTTCCGGAAAGTTCTTTCCGAATAAACCAGAGTACTCGTCACCTGCCCTCTTTACAAGTCCTGAGAGCTCTTCCCTGAATATCACGATTTCCTCTGGATTGCTTATTACGCCTGCCCTATCCAAAGCCGGCACAGTGCATCTGAGCAGACTATCAACTTTCAGACCCGCCCTGGCTAGTGGCTCGGCTAGTCCATATAGCTCAACAACATAATCCACTGCCCTTTGCGGTGATTTTATCGTTTTTGGATTCATTTCCGGTAGGGCTGAGAGGAAAATGCCATCCAAAGCAGTAGAAATTGAATCGCGGTTGCGGTGTGACTCCTTGCATGGTTTGAACACCTTTTTTTCCAGACCGTCTACAAATCTCTCCAAGTCCTCGGAATTTTTTATCACATCGCTTGCTCCAAGCTTTTGAAGCGTAGACTCAGGCGCATAGAACATTAACCGCATCTCTTCCGCAAACTTGTGCAGCTTGTTCAGTGCCAGAATGTCCCGCGGATTAGGCTGATAAACGTACCTCTGTTTTAGTGGACCCATTCGTTCCAGCATCCATTCGTAGTATTTTCGGTCTTCCTCTGGAATTTTCGCCAGCTCCCTCTTCATCCTCTGTTCCGGGATTTCTGGCTTTATACGTCCTTCTCCCACCTGCTCGACTGGTTTTTCGCCTTCGTTCTTCTTGTATGCGGGCATACTGAGATTATAGATTTTCCGATTTAAATAGACTGCGTCGGTGGAGGCATTCTGTTTCGTCAAGTAGATGACAACTTACTTGATTTGTTCTTCACATGCTCCCTGAGAATTTCCAATGCCTCATGGCTTGTTTTGGTGCCTATTTTCTCAGCTAATTCCTTTGCTTCCTCAAAAGAGGTGATTTTATCTGCTAACTGATTTGCCTTGCAAATCCTTTCCAGCATCGGGAACCTTGTCTCAGTTTCAATTGCAGCAAATATTACATCGGTCAGGTAATTCCTCCCAATCTGCAATTTTTTCTCTTCTTGGCTGACTTCGCTCCCGGAGAGGATTTTCAACATAACCTGTGCTTTTGGGTCAAAGTAATTCATCATGTCCTCCCCAAATTGTTTCTCCAGCTCCTTCTTTCCAGCGAGTTCATACCCAACCTTCACGTCCTTGAGTTTATCATGCTTTAGAAACTGTTCTATCATGGGGAGATGCGCAGGACCGCCCTCTACCGCGATTGTCCCGTAGTATTTTCCATTCGCCATTCCATCAGCTATTGCATCCACTCTCATCTTATTCCTGCCAGAATCCATCTTTACATTCAGGTCAATTAACTTATCACTCGCTAAGGCATAAAGCTCAAAATTCCTGCTACGTATCGCCTCAGCGAGTACGCCTCCCTCTGCATCAAGGCTGGAAATCACATCAAACCTCTCCCCGTAAGTCTCTGGCTGATGCATTTCATCCATATATGGGTCAACAGTATCAATAAAAACCCCATTTTTATGAAGCTCTTTCAGGAAAGGGCAGTATTTCATCCCAAACTCTATATTGGCAGAGTTGAAATTACGCCCTATGAAGCTATCCATTGACTCCGTACCTTTCAGCATTCCCTCAATGTCATCCCTGCTTGTGCCCATCTCCGCAATGAAGACATTCACCTTTTTAAGCTGTGCAACTTTTCTGAATTCTGCAACGCTTTCAGGGTAGTGATAAGCGAGTACAACGATTATCTCTGCCTTTGTCTCGCGCGATCCAAGCCCTTTCAATACTTCCACCGGCTCTGGCAGATGAACCAGTGGCTTTTCTGCGTAGACCATGTTTAAATTATACTCTTTACTTTATTTAAATGTTAAAGAAACAGAGTCGGCTCTATCATGTTATACAATTTGGTATATTCCTGAACACTCCTCTCGTCCGCCGGTTGCCCTCTGCATGTGGGTTTTTGCGTTTTGCATTGCTTCTTTTAAAACTTCCATCGGGGCGCTGGCAGGATGGTAAATCAGCATCAAAACCTCTTTTGTTTCAAGCGTGACGCAGGTTCTTGCTGAATCTGCCGTTGGACCACCGAATATTGACTTATCATCCGCTGTCAGTATCCTGTTTTCGGCATTCATCATCTTCCCGCCAATCCCCTCGTATCTGTCTCCGGGTTTTCCGACTAGGATTGTTATGGTGTTTCCTTCAATTTTGGCTAAATCGTAAACGCCGCACGGGCACCCTGAAAGAAGTGAGATGACGTTATTTATGTCCACGACGCTGTTTATTCTATATAACCCCTGACCTCCCACAACACGCCGAATCAGAGCCTCCCCGGAAGGTCGCTCCTTTGTCGGGTCCAGCCCTACCTTCGAAAAGAGCGCGCGTATTCCTTTAATCACGGCATCGTCAGCTATTCTCGTGGTATCCTTATATCTCTCTGCAACAGTGCGGGAAGCTGCGGTAATTGTCTGATCCACTAGGGGATTCGTTTTTTGTGTTTGCGCATCCACGAAACAGCAGTACCCGATATTAAGACCGCGCAGCTTTTCCCTTGCCGCTTCCTCCACTTTAAATTCTATTTGTGCTTCACCTATTTTCATTTGAACATCTCAATAATTTTTAGTTTATTCAGCAGGCTATTTAAACTTGCTTTTGGGGTGTTTTTGGCAGAGGGGGAGGCTGGAGTGTGAGGCCTGTGAGCTTTATAAAGACTGCGTCGCTGAAGTCATTTGGTTTTGTTAGATAAATAACAACCATAAGATTTAGTTGAATTATTCAATAGTCTTAACGCCTGTGCCGTTTTTAGGTATTTAGCGCCCTACAGCTACCTTCTTCTTTTGATTTTCAACCTTCCCCTTGTCTATGCTGTCAATTGCCTCAAATATCCTCTTTATCTCCATGAACTCTTTCCTGTCAACCTCAAAGCCCTTTCTTTCTAAAGCTGCCAGAAATCTTTCATCATTGGATACTAGAAGTTGACGTAAGCTTATATCCCCAAGCTTGGCTCCTATCTCACTCATGTACCTAGTTCTTGGCAGAACCCTTAGATTCGGAGATTGGGAAAGGTAAGATGGTTTCTGAACTACATCCTCCTTGCCCAGGTCTGCATGTGCATAAAACCAGTAGAATTTTCTGTCTAACGGTTTCTCACCATAATTCAGTATTGGCGGAAATTTCATTACTAATTCCTTAAACTCTTCCTTCTCTAGACCGAGGTAGTTTCTTTTCCTCTCAAGGTTATCCTCACTATAGGCTGGTATTGACGGGTATTTCATTATTAATTCTGTAAACTCTTCCTTCTCTAGGCCAAAGTACCTCCTTTTTCTCTCAAGATTATCTTCACCGAGGCTAGTTATTGACGGAAATTTCAATATTAATTTGATGAATTCCTCCTTTTCCAACCCAAGGTAGTTCCTTCTCTTCTCAAGGTTCTCCTCACTACGGCAAGCTGCTGATGGACATTTCAATATAAATTCCGTAAACTCTCTCCTATCCAGGCTAAAGTATCCCCTTTTTCCCTCAAGATTATCTTCACTATGGCTGACTATTTGCGGGAATTTCAATACTAATTCTGTAAATTTCTTCTTCTCTAATCCGAGGTAGTTTCTTTTCCTCTCAAAGCTATCCTCATTGTGTGAAACTACCTGCGGGAATTTCATTATTAATTTTGTAAATTTCTCTTTTTCCAAACCAAGATATCCTCTTTTTCCCTCAAGATTATCTTCACTGAGGTTGGCTATCTGTGGGAATTTCATTACTAATTCCATGAATTGTTTCTTCTCTAGACCAAGGTAGTTTCTTTTTCTCTCAAGGTTATCCTCAGTGAAGCCGGCTATTGACGGGGATTTCATTATTAATTCTATAAACTCTTTCTTTTCCAGACCAAGGTATTCTCTTTTTCTCTCGAGCTTATCCTCACTATAGCAAATTAACAAGGGCGATTTACTTATGACATCACTTAGTTGCCCCTTGTCCAGTCCGCCATCTCTGAGATACAGTATGACGCCTACTGCTGTTTCCAGCGTTGCCTCTCCATTGGATGTGTCAGGATAACCGAGCTTCAGCAGGACTTCGGTCTTAGTCTTGTTTCTGGCTATGCCGACATTCAGGCTGGCCTCATCTATGCTCCTTGCAAGCTGCCTTGCTACGCTTGCATCATTCCTATCCATGGCGTTGCCAAGCTCCTGGATGAGCTGTTCTTGCACCATAAATCCCGCCTTGCCTAGATTATGCCCTTTGTTTTATTTAAAAGTGCGGTTTGTGGATTGGAGCAATCTGAGCTTAAGCCTCAGGTTGCGGTCGGAGCACTGAGCCCTAGGCTCAGTATTTGTTCGAACATTCGCAGAAACGCTTTAAAGCATGGGAGTATCTAAAACTAAGATGCTCGGGAGAAGCAGAGCATTGTGGACAGCACTGGAGGTTGCGAAGAATTAATGAAAAAAACTCAGAATTCTGAGCAAAAAGTTACAGCTAAAAAAAGTGAAAACGCAACGCATCTGCTTGATAAAATCATCACAGCTATAGAAACTCCTATTTTTAGAATTTTTGGCGCTAATGGGAAATTGGGAAAGAATATTAATGGAGATCAGAAGAAGTTTGAATCCGCATTCGCAGAGCTTTCCACGAGGGCTCTCCTCAGGAAGTTCGACAGCTCAATGAACGGTCTCTCAGATAAGGAAGTAAAAAAGAGGCAGGAAAGATATGGTTTAAACGAGCCAACAAAGACAAAGGAAACTCCTGTTTTTGTGCAACTACTTTCAAAATTCAAAAATCCGCTTATTATCGTTCTCATAATAGTTGCGTCCATTTCGCTGGCAATGCAGCAGTATGTCAGCGCAGTGCTTGTTTATGGAATGACGGTTGTCAGCGTGGTGCTGTCGTTCTTCCAGGAATACAAGGCGCAGAAAGAAGCGAAGAAACTTACAGAAATGGTGTCTGTAAACGCAACTGTAATTCGTGATGGCAGGCATCATGAGGTGAGCACTAATCAGTTGGTGCCAGGAGACATTGTGCATCTATCTGCAGGTAACATAATCCCTGCCGATATAAGGATTCTAAGTGCCAAAGACTTGTTCATAAACCAGGCGACATTGACCGGGGAGTCCTTCCCTGCGGAGAAAACCGAGGAGCCTGTAAAAGTGAAAGGGAGTTCCATAACAGAGCTGACAAACATCGCCTTCATGGGCTCGAATGTGGTGAGCGGAACAGCAACCGGCATTGTTGTTAAAACTGGCTCGGAGACTCAGTTCGGAGAGCTTGCAACAATAATCGCGGGCAGAGAAACGCTGACGAGCTTTGATGTTGGGATAAACAGTTTCGTACGTCTTATGATATGGTTCATAGTCATATTGGTTGTTCCAATATTTGTGCTGAATATAATTCTGAAAGGCAACCCAATCGAGGCACTGCTTTTTGCTTTGGCAGTAACTGTTGGAATAACACCTGAGATGCTCCCCATGCTTATCACGGTGAACCTTTCCAGTGGTGCAATGAAGATGTCACAGAAGAAGGTAATTGTCAAGCGATTGAGCGCGATCCAAAACTTCGGTGCGATGGATGTGCTCTGCAGCGACAAGACTGGCACAATAACGCTCGGGGAGGTGGTGCTTGAGAGGCACTTCGATTTGCAGGGGAGGGAGAGCGAGGAGGTTCTTTCCTATGCCTATATGAACAGCTACTTCCAGACCGGGCTGAAAAACCTCCTTGACAGAGCAATCCTGAAGCATGAGAAGCTTTCCACGCACAAACGCAAAAAAATCGATGAGATACCATTTGACTTCACGCGCAGGCTCATGTCGGTGGTTATGGAAGAGGATGGAAAGCACCTGCTCGTAGCAAAGGGTGCACCAGAGGAGATACTGCGCCGCTGCAACAGATATGAGCTAGATGGTGAGGTTTATGAAATCAACGGCAGAATCCCCGAGCATTTTATGGGGGAATCAGACAGGTATGCCAGAGAGGGTTTCAGAGTTCTCGCCTTAGCGTACAGGAGATTTCCTGCCAAGAAACACTCATATTCAAAGGATGATGAGCACAGCCTCATCCTAAAAGGCTTCATAATTTTCCTGGATCCACCAAAGCCAGATGCAAAAAAGGTTGTGGATTCTCTTAAAAATCTCGGAATACAGTTCAAAGTCTTAACAGGAGACAACGAGCTGGTTTCAAAGAAAATATGCGGCGATGTTGGAATTGACGTGAGCAGCATTGCCACAGGTGACAAAATTGACGGCCTCAGCGACGAGGAGCTGCTTGTTGTTGTGAATAAAACATCTGTTTTCGCGCGGCTGAACCCGATTCAGAAAGAGAGAGTTATCCGCATACTGAAGAAAGCAGACCATACCGTAGGTTATCTTGGTGATGGGATAAATGACGCCCCGTCACTGAAAGCCGCGGATGTAGGGATTTCTGTAGATAATGCAGCTGATATTGCGAAGGAAACTGCGGATATCGTGCTTCTTGAAAAAAGCCTTTTTGTTCTGGAGGACGGGGTTATGGAAGGAAGGAGAACATACGGAAACATACTCAAATACATAAAAATGGGGGCAAGCTCCAATGTTGGAAACATGATAAGCGTAAGCGTGGGAAGCATTTTCCTTCCGTTCCTCCCAATGACATCGCTCCAGATACTTGTGAACAACTTCCTTTATGACATGTCGCAGCTGACCATACCAACTGATAATATTGATGCAGAATACCTCCGCAAGCCAACCCCATGGAGAATTGATTACATAAAGAACTTCATCATATGTTTCGGGCCTATAAGCTCCCTTTATGACTTGACAACATATGCCTTAGGCTTGTATCTGCTTGCACCGCAGCCACTCTTCAACACTTTCTGGTTCTTGGAGTCCCTGGGGACCCAGACATTCGTGATTTACATAATACGCACATCAAAAGTACCATTCCTTCAGAGCAGCCCCAGTAAGTGGCTCGCCTTAACAACCGCGGGAATTGTGCTAACTGCTTTGGTTCTGACACTTTCCCCAGTTGCGCATATGTTAGGTTTTGAGCATCCTCCAGTTGGATATCTAATCATGATTGTAGTGATAATTCTTACATACCTTGTCCATGTGCAGGTTCTGAAAGGATGGTTCATAAGAAGATACGGTTGGCAATAATTAGTTGAAACTTTGAGCCTAATCCTCTGGTTGCGGTCGGAGCACTGAGCTTTAGGCTCAGTTCCCCACCTGCCAAAGCAATCCTGTTCCCGGTGCTGGTTCTGAGTGGCAAGGTTTAAATAGACTGCTCCGGTAAAAACATCGTTTCTGAAGAAATGAGGTGACTACACTCGCGGATTTTGTAGTCACCTTTTATTGAGCATTAGTTTGAGCGCGCGGTATTCCTTCAGCACCAGTTCAATTGTCGGCCGCAGGTTGTGATTTTTCTCGTAAGCCTGCAATGCTGCGTAATATTGCTGTCGATTCTTGAGTTCAATGTTAATTGGCGGCATCTTGTGCTTGAGAAGGATGTTATTCAGGAGGAGCCTCCCAACCCTTCCATTCCCATCCTGAAAAGGGTGGATATTCTCAAATTGATTATGGACTACCGCAGCCAAAACCAGTGGCGAATAGCGGTTTTTGCTTTTATCATACCATCTGACAAGCTCCAGAAGCAGGATTCGGACACGTGTTGAAGGCGCTCCCCGGTGGACTATTCCTCCGCGTCCGTCCGTTACCACAACTTCCACTCCATTCTCCCTTAACTTACCGGCAAACGGTTTTGAGTTTTCAAAAACAATCCGATGCAGTTCAAGAATGAGCGGCAGCGAGACGTGGTCATCGGTTTTCCTGATGAATTCGATGGCTTTTGCTACTCCGTAAGTTTCCGAGATGTCTTCTTTTGATTTGTCCGGCCACTTATCATTTTCGAGTATCTCCGCAACTTCCTTTGGGTCTATGGTGGAGCCTTCAATTGCATTGGTGTTGAATGTGAAAGCTTCCGTGAACTTTATCCAGTCTTCCTCGGAAAGGTGCGCTATTTTTATGTGCGCCTTTGCCTCCAGGGTCCTTAATTCCTCAAGCTCTTCAGCTGATAAAACAGTCTCAAAGGGGTCGGGAATTTGCCTGCTTGCATCCACCCGTGCGCTCAGTTTTTTCTTTGCATCCCCCATGCGTCGTTGCAGCTCAGTCTCAGTGAGGTTAGACCCCAAGTATACCCTGAGCTTTCTGACTTTTCCAGCCTTTCTGATGGAGTGGGCAAGATAATACTTTTTTATGCCTTCCCCTTCCCGAATCTCTAGGTGCATGATGTTATTGGGTGACTACTATTTATAAATATTTGCATTAAAGGTGACTACTAGCTGGTAAAGTTCAACGTTAGCCTGTGAAGAATTGGGGTCCACATATTTTTTAGGGGGCAGCTATTTTTAGAGAATACAGCATTTCTGCATGATAGATTTCGGTGATAACTATCAGTATGTCTTTGAAGAAGTAATATTCACACAAACTTCGGGCAAGCTGAGCCCAATCCTCTGGTTGCGGTCGGAGCACTACACTATCCGGTGAGGAGAATCACACCAACCAGAAGTGCCGCAAAAGACAGAACGGCAGCAACATATCCTATCCTGCAGTGCTGTGCGGACCATTTTTTGTTAAAAAATGCCCTATTGGCGAAGTTGTAAAGAGAAACCAGCAGAGCAGCTATCCCGAGCTAGGAATGAAGTGTATGAATGTCGGAAGTAGTTAAATCGAAGTCGCCTTTCGAGATGTAGCCTATAAGCCCGATTAATGCAAAAAAAGCCATTACATAGCCCAGAATCTTATGCTGGTTCCTATCCTTTACGAAAGCAAGGAGTATGATGAGAACGGCGGCGAGAGCAGAGGGGATCCAGTGAAGCTCGGAAAAGACCATTGTATTAATTCTGGGTGATATCAATTATTAATAATGTTACGCAGATTTTTGTTGTTTTTAATAACTAATCAGATTCCTCCTTTTTTTCTTTGCGAATTTTTATGAATTCCTCAAGAACATCGGCTATCTTTTCAAGCCTTTCTGCTCTGTTTCTAGACTCCTCTGCTTCTGGACCAACCTTGCCAACGCTCTCACTAATGCTCTCCTTTCTCCTGATGCCAATCTCCATCAGCAATTCATGCAGCACCTCTTTCTTCTCCGCTGAGCTGAATACTGGGAAAATGGCAATTGGTGTTTTATCCAAGTTATTTTCAAGCGCAATTTTCTCTGCAGTATCCGCAAGCGAATTCACTGTCTCCCATAACCCGGTCATTCTGCTAATCTCTACTGATAGAACAGGAGCTACTATAGGGTCTACTTTCAAAACAAGCTTGATTTTGTCTCTCAGCAAGAGAAGTTCGTTGGAGAGATTCCTGTTGAACTCTTCTCTGAAGTGCATCTGTTCAGGCTTCTCATCTTCGAGCCACATGACATAGCGGCCTTGATGCATTGCCTTCATGGTGCGTTTCTCCCCATCAAATGAGAATTTTGTTTCGGTTTTTCTGAAATCAACGAGCCTGTCAGGATGCAGGATGATATCAAACTGCGTATTTATTGTAACTAAAGGCACTATCGCTTTCCTTTCATTAAGCTTCCCATTTTCATCGCAGCTTACAACGAAAACTTCAAGATTTTTGTATTCTCTCTTGGCTTTTATGATGCCATTCGGCTTGAACTCCAATTCGAACTCTCCTATCCTGCCGAATATGTGCTTTGGCAAATTGCGCACATCTTCCAAAGGAGACTTTACTTCTACCGGCTTCTCTTCCTTGGGTGGCTTGTCTATCCTTTTTTCCATGTTATTTATAGGCATTTGGGAGCTTAAAAAGGTTGCCGCTATCTTTTCAGTTTTACGGTTGAGTCGACAAGATTGAGTATTCTCTCTTTAATCTTATCGTTTTTCAGGTTTCCTTTCTCGTCAAAGTCATCATCGATTGAGAAAACAGGTCTGGGGTTGCTGAGGATGTTGAAGTAGTTCGTCAATGCGACAAGATGTCCCCTCACCTGCTGGTGCGTGCCTGGGTTGTTGGACTTTACTATGAAGCCTGCAACTGCCTTCTCAAGAGATTTGTAATTCAAAAACTCAAAGAGATTTTTCACACCTGAACTGAGCAGAGCATCGTACACAGGGGAGCCGATAATGAAAACATCTGCGCTCTCCACAAGCTTTACCATCTCCATTGTTTCATTGCTATATTTTTCCTCAAATCCTCTGAAGGGCTCCATGTCTTTTTTTCCCAAGTCTATGTATTCAACATCCTCGTATTTTTCTTTCGCATACCCAAAAGCAATATCCGTAAGCTTCCTAGTAAGCGAGTCCTTCCTTCTACTCCCGCAGATGATTAGGATTTTCATCTCAACTACCTCTCCATCCTCTTACTAACTTCATCCCAGTTTACAATATTCCAGAATGCCTCAACGAACTTTGCCCTGTCGTTTTTGTAGTCAATATAGTAGGCATGCTCGAATACGTCAAGCACCATGAGAATTTTGAATGCTGGGTAGACATTCATATTGTGCTTCTCTATCTGCATTATTACGGGCCTGTTAATTTGTTGGGAGAAGCTCAGCGCTGCCCAGCCAGATCCTTCAACGCTCGTTGCCGCCTGTGAGAATTCCTTCCTGAAGCGCTCAAAGCTCCCGAACTCCTTATTTATTGCATCAGCCAGTGCTCCGCCCAACTTTCCTCCCTTCCCTGCAGGAGCGAGGTTGTCCCAGAAAAGAGAATGCAGCACATGACCACCTATGTTGAATGAGAGCTCCTTAAGGGTTGACTTCATATCGATATCAGTGCCCTCCTTTCTAGCTTTATCGAGTTTCTCAAAGATTGCATTTGCTCCATTGACATATGCCTGGTGGTGCTTCTGATGATGTATCCTAAGCTGTTCCTCTGAGATGTAAGGGGTGAAGTCTTTATAATCGTACTTCAACGTTGGCAACGAGTATGGTTTGGAATTTTCCATAACTTCACCTCCGGTATATGATTATTTGAAGTTTTATTTAAAACTTGTGATGGTTATTTAGGAAAAGGGGTAAAATTTTAATATATGAATTATAAATTATCTTGGTAATTTTATAAATATTAATAACGTGAAAATATGGGAAGTTTTTTGTCTAATGCATTGTTAAATTGGTAGATAAGAGAACTGCCACCAGCGCAAAAATTCACTCCTGAACCGAAAAGTATTTATATAAGTTATGTGCTATGATTTTAAAAGGCTATGCTCTTTTTTCGAGGTGAACAAAGAGCTTAGAAAACCTAATCGAAACGGAATGGTGGTAATGATTGAAAAGGGCAAGCTTTGCCCATCTGAAAAGAGGTGTTTGAATGGATGAAAAATGCCCGGAGTGTGGGAGTAAAAGATTGACAAGGGACTACGAGAGGGGAGAGCTCGTGTGTGCTGACTGCGGGCTTATAGTGGCTGACAACATAGTGGATTCCGGACCTGAGTGGAGGGCTTTTGATGCAGAGCAGAGGGAGAAGAGGGCAAGAGGAGGCGCACCTGTTAAGTACATGAGGCCAAACAAGGGCCTTGTTACGGAAATTGACCAGTATAACAGGGATATAAGAGGCGCAAAAATTCCCTCAAAGAAGCAGGCTCAGCTTTACAGGATGAGGAAGTGGCATAAGAGGGCCAGCATTGCTTCGTCAATGGAGAGGAATCTGGCAATTGCTCTGAGTGAATTGGACAGGATAGCTTCCTATTTGGGTTTGCCTGAGAGTATAAGGGAGTCCTCAGCATTGCTTTACAGGAAGTGCATAGAGAAAGGCCTTATAAGAGGCAGGTTGATTGAGAGCGTTGTGTCAGCAGTTCTGTATGCTGTTTGCAGGAGCTACGGCATACCAAGGACACTGGATGAGATTTCCGAAACCTCTGGGGTGGAGAAGAAAGAAATTGGCCGAACCTACAGGTTCATAACGCATGAGCTGGATTTGAAGATTCCTCTGACAGACCCTACGCACTACGTGCCCAGATTCGCTGCGGCTCTGAGGCTTTCAGGGCAGGTGCAGGAGAAGGCGATAAATCTGCTCAAGAAGGCAATTCAGAAAGGTCTGATTTCCGGAAGGGGTCCGACAGGAGTTGCTGCTGCGGCTGTTTATATAGCAAGCGCAATAGCTGGTGAGAGGAGAACCCAGAAGGAAGTGGCAGACGTTGCCGGTGTGACAGAGGTCACAATAAGGAACAGGTACAGGGAGTTGAAGAAGGAACTTGGCCTGAAAATAGCGCTGTAGTCAGCGCTATTCCCCTTTTATTTTTTCTTTTCTTATTTCAAAAGCAATATTAAATTAAATAAACGCTTAGTATACCTATGACAGTGATAGGGAAGCTTAAAGCACTGGTGGGGAGGGAATTTCTTACAGTTGAGAGAAATGCGCTGATGCTTCTTTTCATAATTTTACTGCCGATTGCATTTGGGGTAATGTTCGCGAGCTTTAAGCAGGTAATTCCAATGAGCACGCTTGCATCAGTGATACCGGAAAATTCATCTGTGACTGATGCAGATATGAAATTTGCAACATATGGCATACTCTCCCAATTCTGCTCTCCATCCGTAGATACCAGGGAAGATGCATTCAGGAAGCTCAGCAGGGAGGAATCTTATTTCGTGGTTTCAGTCCCTCTGGGCATAAGAGAAGGGAAAGGGACTATAACTGTCTATGTTGACAGCTCTCTTTCACCTCTTGCTGAAGTGTCGGATTATGTGGTTGAGATACTGAAGTACGAGCTCGGGCAGGCAGGCTTCCACCCCGAGATAAGGGTGGAGAAGCTTGGCAGAAGGGTTATGCCGATTGAATACTTTGCACCCGGAGTCGTTGTGCTCATTCTCTCCATCATGGGCATTCTTGTGGTGCCTTTCAACACAGTGAAGGATAGGGGGATTATTTCAAGGATGTTCTCATCAGTAAACCTGTGGGAGTTTGCAGCGAGCAAGCTGCTCTTCTCCCTCCTTCTCGCATCAATACAAGTTGCACTGCTGCTTGCAACTCAGAGCTACTTGGAGCTTCCTGTGATGAACATAAATTCTCTCTCAGTGCTTATGTTCATACTGACATCTTTCGCGCTGACTTCAACAGGCTTGTTCATTGTGTTTGCATTAAAGCTTTCAAATGTTGGAAGGTATGTCTGCTCATTGCTCTTCGGGGTGATAACTGCATTCTCTGGCCTGCTGTATCCTCCGGGTTTTCTTCCCTCCTATCTGCAGCCGATTTCGAAGGTTTTGCCAACATACTATGCGCTTATTCTCCTGAGGAGCTTCGGCGTGAAAGGAGTGGGAGCAGGCATTTTCCTTGATTATATTGGGATGGTGTTCCTCTGGCTCATGATATCCCTTGCTCTTTTCTACTATTTTGCGAGGAGGTTCAAGAATGGATGAAGCAATTCTTGTAAAGGGGCTGAGCAGGTATTTCGGCAGCAAGCAGGCTCTTGCTGATGTTTCTTTGAGAATACTAAAAGAGTGCGTGTTCTGCGTGGCAGGACCTAACGGGAGCGGAAAGACAACTCTGCTGAACCTACTTGCAGGTGTGCTCTCCCCGAGCAAGGGAGAAGTTGTATTGGAGAAAGGTCTGAAGCTTGGGTACAGCTACCAGCATCCTAAGCTGAGCGATGAGCTGACTGTCGGTGAGAATTTATCGTTCTTCTCTCAGCTTGCTGGAGGGGATGCGGAGTGGGACAAAAGCCTTGCGAGAGCAATGAAGCTTGATGGAATAATGAATGAAAATGTTGAGGAGCTTTCTTCAGGGACGAGGAAGAGGGTGGAAATTGCGGTGGGGCTTTTGCACAATCCAGATGTAATTCTTATGGATGAGCCAACAGCAGGGTTGGATGTTGAGTCGACGAAAGAGGTTGTTGAGCTAATAAGATTTTTCAGAAAGGAAGGAAAGACAATTGTCATTGCAACCCACCAGCTTGAGAATTTCGGGGGGATTTGCGAGAGACTTGCAGTGCTCCTTAAGGGAAGAGTGGTTCTCGAGAGGGACGTGAGAAAACTGAGCGGAGATAGAATTATGAAAATCTACGCAACTGCTCTAGGGAAAGATTAAATAACAATGCTGGCAAATATGTTCTACATGAGGGGCTTATTTATAGGCAGATTTCAGCCGTTTCACAAGGGCCATATGAAAGCAGTTGAATGGATACTGGAGAGATGCGATGAACTCATCATAGCAGTGGGGAGCACGCAGCGCTCATTTGACAGGACGGATTTATTCACTGCAGGAGAGAGAATTGAAATGATAAGGAGGGCTCTCAAAGCAAGAAAGCTTGATGGGCGGTGCATCATCATACCTGTCTCGGATATAAACAACAACGCGCTGTGGGTCAGCCACCTGAACTCCCTTTGTCCTGAGTTTGAAGTTGTCTTCTCAAACAACTCCCTCGTGAATCTGCTATTTTCAGAGGCTGGAAAGAAGGTGGTTGAGGTTCCTTTATTTGAGAGGAAGAGATGCGATGGAACATACATAAGGAAACTCATGCTCTCAGGAGGTAAGTGGAAGGAGCTGGTTCCTTTAGAGGTTGCGAATTTTATAACTAAGAAGAGAGGTGCTGAGAGGCTGATGGATGTTTCAAAAGGAGATAAATTCGGGGTGGTAGCTTGAGAATTGCTTACTTCGTATGGGAATATCCTCCAAGGCTTGTGGGGGGTCTTGGGACATATGCGGCGGAGATAACGAAAAAATTCGATGAGATGGGGCATGAGCTTGTTGTATTCACCATGAATGACGGGGAGAAACTCCCCACTAAAGAAGAAAAAAACAACATAACAATCCACAGACCCCTGCTTGCCGATGCAACTCCTGTCCTGCCCACATTTGTTGATGATGAGATAAAGAGGTGGGGGGAGGGGTTGAAGTTTTTTTCTGACATACTCACGTACAACTTCCTCTCTGCAAATAAGTTTTCTAACGAGGTTGCGAGGAAGGAGACTTTTGACCTCATAGTGTGCCACGACTGGCTTTCTGCAATTGCTGGTGTTATAGCCAAGAACAGCACGAAGAAGCCGATGGTGTTTCACGTGCATTCCACAGAGTATGGAAGGAGCGGAGGAGGAGGCTCCCAGACAATAAGGGATTTGGAGTTCTCAACAGCAAACTATGCCGACAGGATAATAACGGTTAGCTCTGCAATGAGGGAGGAGCTGTTCAGATTGCATTTCCCTTCTGAGAGGATAAGAGTTTGCTGGAATGGAGTGGATGAGAAGAAGTATGACATCAGCAGATTCAGCAGGCAGCAGATTGATGAGTTTAGGGCGAAGATTGGCATAAAAGAGGACGAGAAGCCAATTCTTTTCACTGGCAGGCTTACATGGGTGAAGGGCATCAACACGCTGGTTAACGCCATACCGGAGATAATCAGGTCATGTCCTGAGGCTAGGTTGGTGATACTGGGAAGGGGAGAGATGGCGGACGAGCTGAAGGTGCTGGCGAGGCAGCTCAATATAACAGACAAGATAATTACGGTAGACAGATGGGCTGACGAAGAAGAGAGGATTATGCTGTATGCAAGCAGTTATATGGTATGCGCGCCATCAAGATACGAGCCATTCGGGATAGTTTCACTTGAGGGAATGAGTATGAAGAAGCCTGTGCTTGTTGGAAGAGGCGGCCTGAGGGAGGCGGTTATAGAGGGGGAGACAGGATTCTACTGCGAGCCGGATGATGCACATGACCTTGCTGCAAAAGCACTAAAGATACTAAATGACGCGGAGCTGGCAAGAAAGCTTGGGGAGAGCGGAAGGGACAGGGTTATGAAACACTTCACCTGGGGCAAGATTGCAAAAGATACATTAGACATATACCAGAGCGTGGTTGACAGTAAAGGGTGAGCAGAGGAATGGCTGACAAATCAAGCGAGTCCTGCAGGTTTGGAAAAACCTTTATATGCCCAAAATGCAAAGCAGTGAGCAACTTCGATTTCTCAACAGATATGACGCTGGATTACCTGCTTGTAAATGCAGTCTGTCCCTCGTGCGGCAAGGAGTTCAAAACAACGCTGGATTCGCTGCCAAACAACAGGAGTATGCGGCAGAAGAGGAGCAAACAGCTGGAGCTCAGGGAGTCCTGCAGGATGGGCAAGTCTTTCGTATGCTCATCGTGCGGCACCTCTGTAGATTTTGACTTGATAACAGATGCCGCCATAAAGGAGCTGAATGTCGCTGGGTGCTGCCCAGGGTGCTACTCGGATATGTTTCTCACTCTTGACTCTTTCCTGAACAACCGCGCTGTGCTTATAGTCTCCGAAGAGCCGGAGAGGAAGGTGCCAGAGAGGAAGGGTAGAGAGAGGACTCAAACAAAGGGACACAGGCAAAAATCTGAGAAGCTGGATTACATAAGGTGATGCAATGGAAACTGCGGATATTTTCAGAAACCTCAAAAAGGCAATGGGGGTTGCGGGCATTATTTTTGGAGCGATTGGAATTCTAGCATCTCTTGCATCCTACCTCATCATCTCTCCTCTGATTGATAAAATGGGCGCAAATGCAATTACTGCCATGGACCATACATCATCAGCAGTTGACGGTGTATCTGCGTCCCTCACTTCCGCATCAAACAGCGCTGAATCGCTCTCGAAGTTCTCCCAGAACCTGTCCGACTCATTCGAGAAGCTTGAAAATGGGTCTGGCAAGTTCTCCAATTTCCTCACCTCATTCTCCACCACACTTGGCAGTCTACCGCTCTCAATTCCGAAGAGCTCACTCGAGCAGCTCAACAGTTCGGCCAGCTCGTTCTCGGAGTTCTCAACACAGCTTGGTGAGGTACGCTCCTCCCTTTCCTCCTTCTCATCCTCGACAACAGAGTTGTCATCAAATCTGAACTCAAGCAGAGAGGGCATAGACTCTGCCAGAATGGATATAATTGAAGTCAAGGATACGTTAAACAGAATTTTTGGGGGGCTGAAGCTCACCCTCCTAATTGGAACAGTTGTTGTAATATTATTCTTCCTCACGCTGATGAGTTACTCCGTAGGGATACTGCTGTAAATGAAAAATAGCTCACTGAGTTATTTCCCCAATTGCAAAGGTTCTCCTTAATGCAGTTATCTTCACCTTGACCTTTTCTCCGACTTTTGCATTTGGGATGAATATGACAAATCCCTCGTAATGTGCAATCCCATCACCCTTGCTCCCCTGCGCATCTATTGTGACCTCGTACTCCTTGCCTTCTTCAACAGGCGCATTCATGGAAATCCCTCTCATCTCGTTCACCTCTTATGAGCTTAAACCCCCTCGGAAATTTCCTTCCCGAGCTCCAGCCCTGCGACAACTTCAGGCAAGACAACAATTTCCGCTCCTGCCCTGTGCATCTTGCTCACAACTTCTTCTGAGACTGCCCTGCTTGCTATGAGCAGGTTGGGGTTGAGCTCCCTTGCTGTGAGTGTTATATAAACATTCTTTGTATCATTGCTGAGAGCTGCAATCAGACCTCCGGCCCTCTCGATTCCCGCCACCTTGAGCACCTTTGAGTGTGTCGCATCCCCCAAGACGACAGGCACGTTCATTTCCCTCAGCAACTTCACAACCCGCGGGTCCCTGTCAACAACAACATAAGCCATTGTATGGTCATCCAATACCTCGCAGGCTTTTTCTCCAACTATTCCATAGCCACACACTATTACATGGTCGCTCATTGAATCTATCTTTCTCTTCATCTCCCTCTTGTGAACGTCAATTTTTGAGAGTATATTGACGAATTTCGCGGTTATGAAAGTGACCAGTATAAGGTACGCCAGTCCGTTTATGAACGTGAATACCTGCACTGTCCAAAGTTCGTAGAAGTGGGGAACATCAAGAACCAAACCTGGTACGCTGAAGACGGTTGCTGCAGTCCAGTACAGCGCAATCGATAGTTGTATATTGCTTATGAAAACGAGTGACGATACTGAAAGCGCGAAAACGACAATTATAATGAACGCAACAAGGTAATCCAGTTTCCACCTGAATGTCATCTCTACACCCTCAAGCTCTTTATCTTCAGCTTCCTCCTCACAATCTCCTTGCCAAGCTCCATTCCGCCCACAACCTCGGCAAGCACCACTATCTCAGCTCCTGCTCGGTGCATCTTGCTCACAACTTCTTCTGAGACTGCCCTGCTTGCTATGAGCAGGTTGGGGTTGAGCTCCCTTGCTGTGAGAACCACAAAAACATTGTTCGTGTCATTGCCGAATGTTGTCGCAAGGCCCTTCGCCTTCTCTATCCCGGCCATTTTTAGAACTCTGGAGTGGGTCGCATCACCTTCGATAACGTTAATCCTCATCTCCCTGAGCAGTTTTGCTATTGTGGGATTCTGGTCTATGACAAGATACTCCTTCTTCGACTGCTCGAGGACTTCGCAGACCTTCTCCCCGATCTTTCCATAGCCACAGACGATTACGTGCCCTTCGAGCGACTCTGGTTTTTTCATAGCACCCACAACGAATTATATAACAGATAACTTTAATACTTTCGGTTTAAATTATTTGTGTATAGGTGCGGGAGATGGAATGGCATAGCATGGGTGTGAGAGAGGTTCTTTCCGAGCTAAAGACACCTGAGCAAGGACTGGGCAATGAAGAGGCAGGGAAGAGGTTGGAGAAATACGGCCCCAATGAACTAAAGGAGATGAGGAGGGAAACTCCTCTCCAGATGTTTCTTGAGCAGTTTAAGGATATGCTGATAATCATACTTATTGTCTCTGCTATCATCGCGGCTTTCTTCGGGGAAATTATTGATTCTTTCGCCATACTCCTCATAGTCATTCTAAATGCGGTGCTGGGCTTCGCGCAGGAGTACAGGGCTGAGAAGGCGCTTGAGGCTTTAAGAAAACTCGCTGCTCCGCAGGCACGAGTCATGCGTGGAGGAGAGGAGGTCCGCATAGCGGCGAGGGAACTAGTCCCTGGTGATATACTGCTCATCGAGAGCGGAGACAAGCTGTCTGCTGACGCAAGGATAATCCATGCTGTTGACATAAGAGTTGATGAAAGTTCTCTCACAGGTGAATCCCTGCCTGTTGGAAAGGAGAGCGCTCCTGTGAGAAAGGATGCGCAGGTGAGCGAAAGGAAGAGCATGCTCTTCATGGGAACTGCAGTGGCATACGGGAGGGGGACTGCTGTTGTCACTGACACTGGGATGAACACGCAGATTGGAAAAATTGCGGAAATAATTCAGGTGACAGAGGAGGAGATGACCCCCCTGCAGAAGAGACTGGAGAAATTCGGGAAACAGCTTGGGGTAGGCATACTCATTATATGCGGTATTGTTTTCGTAAGCGAGATACTTGAGAGCTCGGACCTGATTGGAATGCTCTCATCAATGAAACTTGCAGAATTTCTGGGCAGCAGACATCTCATAGAGCTTTTTCTCATTTCGGTGAGCCTTGCGGTTGCGGCAATTCCAGAGGGGCTGCCTGCTGTTATAACAATAACACTCGCACTTGGACTGCAGAAGATGGTGAAGAGGAATTCTATAATAAGGAAGCTGCATGCTGTTGAAACGCTTGGCTCAACAGGAATAATCTGTTCAGATAAAACAGGCACCCTCACAAGGAGCGAGATGACTGTTAGGAAACTGTATGTTGATGGTGGGTTTGTTGAAGTCACTGGGCAGGGGTATGAGCCGAAAGGGGATTTTGTAAGGGATGGCCGCAGGCTGGATGTTGAGAAGGAGAATGACCTCTCTCTCCTACTCCAGATAGGCTCCATCTGCAACAACTCCCATCTGGATAACGGTGGTGGATGGAGAGTTTTCGGAGATCCAACTGAAGGTGCATTGGTCGTTGCTGCTGAGAAAGCCGGCATGGGGCAGGATGAACTGAAGAAGAAATTCCCAAGGATTGAGGAAATTCCTTTCGATTCTGAGAGAAAGAGGATGACTACCATTCACAAAACTCGCGGAGGGATGGAGGCATACATGAAAGGCGCTTGCGAGATAGTGCTGGAGTTATGCTACTCTGTTCTGGAGAATGGAAAGGTGAAGAGGCTCACAGCTGAGAAGAGGGAGGAGATTCTCAGGATGAATTCAGAGATGGCGGATGATGCCCTGAGAGTTCTTGCATGCGCATACAGGGAGCTTGGTTCAGGAGACTTCTCCCCCCAGAAGGTTGAGAGGGATATGGTTTTTGTCGGTTTGATGGGGATGATGGACCCGCCGAGGGAGGAAGTGTTTGAGGCAGTGAGAAAATGCGAGCGTGCAGGCATGCGTGTGGTGATGATAACTGGTGACCATAAGATAACTGCGGTTGCAGTTGCAAAGGAACTGGGAATGATGAAGAAGGATTCGAAAGTGCTTACTGGGGAGGAGCTGGACAAACTTGGAGAGAAAGGATTGGAGAGGATAGTTGAGCACGTTGCTGTTTATGCAAGAGTCTCACCACAACACAAGATAATGATTGTGAAAGCCCTCAAGGCAAAGGGGCAGATTGTTGCGATGACAGGAGACGGTGTGAATGATGCTCCTGCCCTGAAAATGGCGGATATTGGAATTGCCATGGGGATAACTGGGACGGATGTTTCAAAGGAGGCGAGCGACATGATTCTCACTGATGACAACTTCGCCTCCATTGTTGCTGCAGTTGAGGAGGGCAGGGGAATTTTTGACAATATAAAGAAGTTCATTAAATATCTGCTCTCGTGCAATGCTGGCGAGGTGCTGACAGTCTTCTTTGCTCCACTGCTCAACCTGCCAATCCCCCTCTCACCGCCGCAGATTCTCATGATGAATCTTGTCACAGATGGATTACCTGCGCTTGCGCTGGGTGTCGACCCGACTTCACCGAACATAATGGAAAGGCCACCAAGAGACCCGAAGGAGGATATACTGAAGCCAATGTTCCCGAACATAGCGATGACTGGGCTGCTCATCTGCATAGGCACGCTTCTGGTGTTCAGCATTTACTACAACAGCACAGGAAATCTGAACCTTGCGATGACAGTTGCCTTCACTACAATTGTCATGTTCGAATTATTCATTTCATTCGCTTGCAGGGATGAGAGGGCAACCCTGCTTGAGGTTGGAATCTTCACCAACCCCTCGCTCATGCTGGCAAATGCCTCCTCTATAATATTGCAGCTTGCGATAATCTATCTGCCTCCGCTTCAGGCAATTTTCAAAACAGTTCCTCTGTCAATAAATGACTGGGTGATTATACTCATCGTCTCAAGCACAGCATTCTTTGCAATGGAGCTTGTGAAAGTGTTGCAGAGGAGAATGAGAAAGTCATAGATTTTTCATGCCGAGCAGCTTCTTCACTTCATCGGGAGTTTCAAAGAACAGGTCCAGAGTCCTGCCGCTGCTTCCTTCAGAAAGCTCAAGCTCAACATCCTTAAATTTCGGGTTCTTCAGGTATTCATACTTCCCTCCTCTCAGGAACACGCCGTATGGCATACCTCTGTCCTTCACAACACTGTAATCGTGCCCAGCTTCTTTCGGGACAAGGCCAACGACAACCGCACCTTTTCTCCCGCAGCAGAGCCTGTGGATTGAGCTTGGAGAGACAAGCACTTCATCCCCTTCTTCCATGTGTATTATTGTAATCCTCTGTCTTCCCTCCTCATAGGAAACTAGAAAAGCCTCTCCTGCAAGCAGGGTGTAGACCTCTGCGTATCCCTTCTCGTGCCTGTGCCCGTATGTGAAGAACAACTCGCCTGAATCGGAAGTTGAGATTACACCATAGTTCAGAGCAGTGACATCACAGTTTACCCCAGTTTTTTCTGACATCTCCTTTATTTTTGGAATCGCTTTCCACAGGTTGTAAACCTCGTAGATGACAACATCGCCCTGCTGCTTCAGAAGCTCCCGTGCATCCTTCAGGCTGAATACAACCTCGTCCTCAATTAGTCTACTCAAGCTTCTCCTCCAGCCTGATGCGTTCTCATAGTTAATTATGTAGTTCTTACCTTCCTCCTTTATCTCTATGTCCAACTCCATGAGATTAGATTGGACTGCTTAGAATATAAAGATTATTTCTTTTCTGCTTCATTCGATTATTCTCTTGAAGTTCCAAGATGCCAACAGCAAGAGCAGTGCATCGAAAATGAGTATGGCGACACCATCAACCGCCAACTGCGATATGTCTCCGGTAATAAGCAGACCTCTCGTTGCATCTACCATGTATGTCATCGGGTTGATACTCGCGAAGAACTGAAGCAATGGCGGCATTGATTTTATGGGGTAGAGGGCATTGCTCCCGAAGAACATTGGGAGAATTATCACCTGGCCAAGCCCCATGAACCTCTCCCTTGTTTTCAGTATGGATGCGATAAGGATGGAGAGGGCTGCGAATCCGCTGGATGCAACGAAAACTATTATGAGCGCTAGCAAAAGATAGACTGGGTTAGGAAACACTCTCACTCCTATAAGCACTGCGAAAGGTATGATGAGTAAAGCCTGGAATATTGCTCTTGTTCCGGCTGCCATTGACCTCCCGACAACAATAGCAAACTGAGGTGAAGGAGATGCAATCAGCTTCTTGAGAATACCTGATTCACGCTCCCATATTATCACCAGCCCGAAGAATATGGCAACGGTTGTTGTTGACTGGACAAGCACACCGGGCATGATGTAATCAGTATAGGGTATGCCGCCAGTCGGTATGCTGTTGAGCGAGCCCATCACATGCCCGAAGACGAGCAGCCAGAGCATGGGCTGGACTGCCCTGAGATAGAGCTCGGTTCTGTCGTGCATAATCCTTCTGATTTCAAGCTCTATCATTGAAAGTATGACGCGCAAGTATTCATTCAACTCATCCCCTCCTTATTCTCTCCCTGAATTTCTTGAGTTCTGCGATATGCCCAGCTGCATTTACGGATTCTTTCGCTCCTGCGTATTTCAGGAAAGCATCATCAATTGTGGGATGGTGAGTTGAGATTCTTTTTATGCGCACCTTATCTGCGAGAAGAGATTTCATTACTGCGTCCAGTGATGTTTCGCTGCTCCCCACAAATATCTTAAGCATATTTCCTTCGACTTCAACCCTCCCCACATCCTTAAGTTTCTTCAGGTCAGCTACTGCGCGCCTGCTAAGCTCTGAGTCGCACTCTATTTCGATGCGGTCATACCCTACTGAATGTTTGAGCTCTTCAGGCGATGCAACCTTGATGAGCTTTCCCCTGTTTATTATACCAATCTCATCAGCATACAACTCCGCTTCATCCATGTAGTGGGTGCTGAAGAATACATCCATGCCGCTTTCCCTGTTCAGCGTTTTAAGCTTTTCCCAGATTGTCCTCCTTGTCGCAGGATCCAGGCCTATTGTAGGCTCGTCGAGGAAGAGTATCTTCGGCTTTATCATAATGGCGCATGCCAGCTCGAGCTTCCTTATCATTCCGCCAGAATACGTGCTGACAAGTTGATTTGAAAAATCTGCAAGGTCCATCATCTCCAGCACTTCCGGTATTGCATCTTTCCTTTCCTCTGCGGGTATGCCGTATATTTTCGAGTAGATCAGCAGGTTCTCGTACCCACTAATATCTGTCCAAACGCTCATCTCCTGTGGCACATAGCTGATTAGCTGGCGCAGCTCCTTCCCATCTGTTGAAACGTTTTTTCCAAGAACAAATGCCTCTCCTGCAGTAGGCTCGAGTTGCGTTGTGAGAATCCTCATCAGGGTGGTCTTGCCAGCCCCGTTAGGACCGAGCAGAGCGAAGAGCTTGCACTCGTCTATGTTTAGATTAACCTTGTTCAGTGCTAGGAAATCGCCGTATTTCTTTGATAGATTGTGGACACTAATAGCAAAAGCCATGTGAGGTATTTACTCATAAGCAATTAAATTGTTTTCGCAGATATTAGAGTATTTTCAGATAGAAGTATGGTGTTCTCTGGAATCCGAATTTCTCTGTAAGCAGGGTTTGCATTTCCGGCTTTTTTGTGCAGCAATAAGCCGCTTTTGCCCCTTCTGACTTGCACTTCTCCAAAATCTCGTCTAGGATAGCACTTCCTATGCCTTTTCTCTTCAGCTCCTCAAATGGAATTTTGAAGAATTCTTCGATCATTGCAGCTTTGTCCTCAGAGGGGAGTGGTTGGAAGCGTTCAATGATCTCCTTTTTATCTTCAGAGTGGATGGGGTAGAAATGGTCAAGCATTGCGATTTTGTCATCCTCTCTCAGACCAGCTTTTTTGAAAATAGCACGCATGTTAGGATCTTGTATATCATTGAGTCGTCTGTAAACAACTGTTGCATAGCCTATCAAGTTTTCTTCCGAGGAGTCTGATTGAACCAGGGAGAAGCGGTACGCTATCTCCTTCCTTCCCCAGTCTTCTATGTGTTTTTTCCGGTGAAGGAATTTTTTTATTTCTTGAACAAGAGGGCGCTCTGCAACGCTGAGTTTTACGACTCCGGCGTCGGTTTCCACCTCTTTTGTAGGCTCCTTGTTCATTACCCAAGCCATGCCGATATTATGCATTCTCCGCTTAATAAACCTGCAGAAAAATTGGAATGGGCCCGGTGCGATTTGCTTCCTGCTTTCTTTCAGATTCTTTCATAAGACCACCTATTCTTGTTTAAGATTACCTGGGTTTTGTTTTCTGTGCTATGAAACCACCAGTTAACCCAAGTATTAAACCCAGTGAGACATACAAAATAAGCATTATCGGAAGTGAGATTACCATGCCAAACAAGGTCAAAAATAGCCCACTTTTTCCGACTGCCTCCAATATTTTTGGTATATCCATCACCACCTGTGTAGCAGTCTCAGCAATTCCTACAATAGAGCCCACAACCACTGCATTTAATAAACTAAGATTGTACTTTTTGACAGTAGAATAACCGGAGTATAGGAAAATTAAGAGCTCTGCAATCCAAAAAAGTATTACTCCAAAAGGCACATTCTGTATGATATTTGACAACACCAAAAGTGCAATTCCGAGAATGACTGGTAACTTAGCGGCATTAAATATTTCTTTCAGACTCATTTTTACCACCCATCAAATATTCTGTTCTGTTGAATATAAAAGTATGGGCCCGGTGCGATTTGAACGCACGACCCCCCGGTTATCAGCCGAGTGCTCCGACCAGACTAAGCTACGGGTTATAGTGCAGTTTGACTGCATCCCTATCCGCCAGGCCCATTGAGCTTTCAATATGTCGTAGAATGTTTAAATATCTTACACATCATTCGAGATGGAAGATGGGACGGTAGTTTGTGACTGGTATCCGCTCCACATTGAGGTTTTTAAGGGTTTCATCTCTCCAGATTACAGTCCCGCAGAACACATAACCTCCCCTCCTCGTGCTTGCAACAAGGTTCTCAAAACACTCAGGCCGGCTCTCAACCTCTGGGACGTAAGAAAATGTTATGTGCGCCTTGACCGGGGTTGGTTGTTCCAAGATATTGAGTTTAAGTAAGACTATCCTTTTCCTCCACTCCTCGGGTATCTCAACTGACACCATTTTTTCATCTTTCTTATGGAACTCTGGGAAAAAATCCCTGAAATATTCTATATCTTCCAATCCTGCAGGCATCTTTATGGTTTTTGTTGATTTGAGAGAAAGCAGCACATCAGTTCGTATATCTGCGGCGTAGAGAATAATCTTTTCTGGTTCTATGCCGGCATTCCTTGCTTGATTTAGCAGCTCGAATGGCTCGTATGGGATATTTGTCTTAAGTTCTCCTACACCCACGATTTCAATCTTCGACTTTCTAAGCCCCAGACCAATGTCATTTACCCTGATTATTTCATTTAGACCTTTGAATTCTGATATTCTCCTTCCGAATTCCAAGACTGATTCTTTATTTCTTCCAAACCAAGTTGCCAGGTTTACATCTGGCTGCGCTTTAAGTTGTTCGGAGAGCCTCTTCTGCAATTCTCTTTTGAATTCCGCAGTTTGCTCTTCCCGAAGCTGTTTCTTTGCTAAAGCCATGTATCTATTTTGCCTAATCGGATATATTAGGTTTTGTTGTCAATTAATTGACATAAGGATGAATACGTTCTGCAAATGTATGCGAATATATTTAAATTCATTAACATATCATCCTACTGGTGGTATTTATGGCGGGAAAAACAACTTTCAGTCTTATAAAAGCAGATATTGGAAGCTATGCAGGGCACTCAGTGGTGCATGAGGACACTCTCAAAGTGGCGGAGAGAAAGCTGGAGAAGGCAAAGAAGGCTGGTTTGTTAATCGACTTCAGGGTGACGCACTGCGGTGATGACACTGAATTGATAATGACGCACAGGCACGGAGTGGACAGCCCCAAGATACACAAGCTTGCATGGGATACTTTTGTGGAATGCACGGCCCTTGCGAAGAAGATGCATCTCTACGGTGCAGGGCAGGACTTACTGAAGGATGCTTTCTCAGGAAATGTGAAGGGCATGGGTCCGGGCAGCGCTGAGATGGAGTTCACTGAGAGAAAGGCAGAGCCAATCATTGCGTTCATGATGGACAAGACAGAGCCGGGGGCATTCAATTTACCAATATACAAAATATTTGCAGACCCATTCAACACACCTGGTTTGGTGATAGACCCCTCAGTGCATGGAGGTTTTGTTTTTGAGATTTGGGATATAATGGAGCACAAGAAAGTGATGATGAAATCACCTGAGGAGATGTATGACATCCTTGCCCTTGTTGGAGCGAAGGGAAGGTATGTGATAAAGAGAATCTTCCCGAAGCCAGGAGGAAAGCTGCCTGCGAATGAGCCGGTTGCGTGCATAAGCACTGATAAGCTGTACCAGATTGCAGGCGAGTATGTGGGGAAGGACGACCCCTGCGGAGTTGTCAGAGCACAGTCAGGCTTGCCTGCGGTTGGGGAGGTATTGGAGGGATTCAGCTTCCCGCATCTAGTTTCAGGCTGGATGAGAGGCTCCCACAATGGACCACTCATGCCAGTGGGAGTTAAGGATGCCAAGTGCACAAGGTTTGATGGTCCTCCAAGGCTTATTGGGCTGGGGTTCCAGCTTGCAGACGGGGAGCTTGTAGGTCCGAACGACATGTTCGACGACCCCGTGTATGACTACAACAGGTGGAGGGCTGCAGAGATTGCGGATTACATGAGGAGGCACGGTCCTTTCGAGCCGCACAGGCTTCCGCGTGAGGAGATGGAGTACACAACTCTGCCAAATGTGCTGAAGAAGCTTGAGGGAAGGTTCAGCAAGCTCTGAGCTTCAGAGCGGGAGTTCAATCCTGAAAAGGCTTAAGGAGAGCAGTGATGCCACCAGAACAATATCGAAGATTATATTCCCTCCTACTGAGTGGAAGACCTGCAGGGCGAGCGAGATTCCTGCGTAATACCAGAGAAGCAGCACCACAACTATCCTAAGTGAATTCAGCACCCATCCTCCAATAACCCATGCAAGGAGCCATGCTACCCTGTTTTTCTTTTCTCCTACTGCAACATATGCAAACGGTAGTATGAAACAGAAAAGGGCAATCAAAGCGCTCAGCGGGACGCACTCTGGAACTATCTCAAGAGAGATTTTTGAGCCTGAGTAAAAAATGTTTCCAGCCCTCTCTATCTGAAGCCCCATCAGCCTCACAGCAGTGCCCACAACATCGCTTGTGAAGTTTGTGAGGGCTGGCTGCAGCGAGATGAGAGGTTTAAATAATGGAGTCCAGAGAAGGAAGAGATAGATGATGGGGAAGAGTAATTTTCTGAAAGTTGGTATGCTGAAAAGGAGCAGTATGGCGCCAGCAATGAAGAATGGCAGGGAGAGCGCATCAAGTCCGTATGTTGAGGATGAACCCAGCAAAAGCAGAGCTGCGAGAGCTAGGAATGGAAGGGCGAGCAGCAGTTTCTTTACATCCTTTTCAACTTTCAAATCCTTCCTGTAGAAGAATACAATCATTATTAGGAACATCGGGGGTATGACCGCCCCGTAGGAATAAGGGTCTGCATCATCTATGTAGAGCTTCAGCCTGGAGAACATCTGGGAATAAACGAGCAATGCGAATAATACCAAAAACAGGAGGGAGACTGCATTGAATTTCCATTCAGTCCCTGCTTTTTTTCCCTTTTTCATCATCTCACCTATAGGTGGGTTACACCATCACACTTTTTCTTCTTTCCTGAGAGCTGGAGAAGCACACCAACTCCTATGAGTAGCACGCCAAGAGCTAGGAAGAACCAGCTATAGCGCATGAGCAGTAGGGAGAGGGCTCCAAGAAAAGCGAAGAATAACGGTATCGCTGGGTATGCTCCCATTATGCAGGGTATGCACATCAGACTGAATGTTGCAAGCATGGTGGAGATTAACCCAACTAATATGAGACTAAAGCTCAGCTTTTCCTTTCCCTCCTTTTTCTTCTTAGCCATGCTTAGATAAGATGGAGGAAGGTATATTAAATATTAAGCGAAAATAGATGTAGATGAAGGAGATAACCCTATTCGCAAAGGACAGGGTGGGCCTTTTAGCGGATATAACAGAGATGATGGGGAGGAATGGAGTTAACATAGAGTTCCTTTCAGGAGAAGCGGTTGCTGGGATTGCAGTGCTGCACATGACATTCTCCAATGAGCTTGCCGCAGTCTCGCTTCTTGAGAGGGCAGGTTTCACTGTTATAAGTTCGGAAATATTGGTCCTGAGGATTCCAAACAAGCCTGGCGAGATAGGCAGGATAAGCAGGATGCTGTCTAATGAGGGGATAAACATACAGAACCTCTACTTCATGGGGGAGAAGGCCAGACATGGATTCTTTGCCGTGAAGGTTGACAGACCTGCGGATGCGAAAGAGATTCTGAAAAAATACATTTCAAACAGGAAGATAGCTGGGATATGGTAAGGTTAATAAGGAGGTTAACCAAAGGTAATTTTATGAAAAAAAGGAGAAGATTTAGGAAAGTTTTTAGGAGTAAAGCTGTGGTTCAGAAGCCTGAAACCAGCGTTGAAGAGGAGAGAGTGCCGTCTGGAATAGAGGGGCTTGATGAGCTTATAGACGGGGGATTTGAGAGAAACAGCGTGATACTGGTTTGCGGTGATGCGGGAAGCGGCAAAACTACGCTGAGTTTGCAGTTTCTCTACAACGGCGCAGTGCAGTATGGGGAGCCCGGAATTTTCATAACTTTTGAGGAGGGGAAGGAGTCCATCTACAAGCATGCCCTCCAGTATGGGTGGGATTTGAAGGCGCTGGAGGATAAGGGGCTCTTTGCATTTGTAGAGTACAAGCCGCAACAGATTGCAGAGATAATACGCGGTGGGAGCAGCACGGTGAAGGATACCATTGATTCCATCGGGGCTAAGAGGGTAGGCATAGACTCGCTCACATCGTACTCAATGCTATTCAAAACAGCATACGAGGGGAGAGAGGCTGTGCTCGCACTTTTCAACAGGCTCAGGGACTGGGAGTGCACAAGCATGATAGTTTCCGAGATAATCCTCCAATTCGGCAGCAGGAGGGGGGAGGCGGGGGTTGAGTTCCTCTCTGATGCAGTTCTGCTGCTCTACTATGCAAGACAGCAGGATATGAAAGTCAGGGCATTGGAGATATTGAAGATGAGGGGGACGAGGCATTCAGACAAAATATGCCCATTCAAGTTCGGCGAGAAGGGTATAGTGGTATTTCCAAAGGACTCTGTTTTTGGAAGGTTGTAGTGGTCCTATGAAGGGACAGGCAGCAGTTGAGCTGGTGGTGATACTTGCGGTTTCACTGCTAGTCCTCTTTGTGATAATATCCATCTCAAGCCAATATCTCGCAGATCTCGGCTCATCAAAAATAATTGGTGAGGCGAGGAATAGCGTTGAAGACCTCGCGGCAGCTGCCAAGCAAGTATATTACCAGGGGGAGGGGGCAAAGCAACAGGTTTTTGTGACAGTGCCGGAAGGGGTGAATCCCAGCAGAACCGGCATTGGTAACAGGACGATAGATATCAATGTGCTTGGGACGGATGTTATTGCCACGACGGATTTTGATGTGAGGGGCAAAATACCTACGACCCCAGGTGGCTATACTCTTTGGGTCACTGCCAAGAAGGGATATGTGCTCATAGGGACAGTCAGCTTGAGTGTAAACCCAAGCTTCCTCTCTATCCATTTCTTCTCAAAGAACGAGAGCCAGTTCTCCCAGAGTTCGCTGACTTTCACGAATGAAGGAGATTTGGGAAGTGATGTTGAACTTCATCTCGACTTCCCTGCTGGGGATGTTAATGTATCGTTATCCAACCCTGCTGATGCTGGCTTCTCTCTACTGCCAAGCGCATCCAAAGGAGTCTTGCTGAACTTCACTGTTGCGGAGAATGCATTTGGAACATATTCTGGAAGACTGCGGGCGAATGCGAGCAATGGCGATGAACTCTATGTGGATATAATTGTGGATGTTACAAGCCGAATATGTACCAATGTCTCCTGCCCAGCAGCTGGAGGGGCGAACTGCACCCCAAAGTATGCAGTGATCGAAACATTCAATGACAGCACATACACGAACTTCAAGGAAATATTTGAAACTTCGGAAAATGTTATTATAAGCGGCAGCGGTTGGCAGACTTCTTCAAATGTGACACTTGACATAAAAAGACCGGATGGCCCCTCTCTTCCAGGTTACCCAATACTTGTGGGCACGGACTCACAGGGCAGCTTCTCCTTGCAGTTGAACACTGCTGGGGCGATGACTGGCACATACACAATTTTCACAAATGATTCCTCAATCCAGAGGAGCACGCAGTTTAACATAACAAAATGCACGTGAGATTATGAAAGTACATATCCGCATTTCAATTTACCTTCTTTTCATAGCAGTGCTGCTCTCTGAGAATGCGGCTGCAAAGACAGTTTACTTCAACATGAGCCAACACCAGATGAACAGTAGATGCTGCGGTTATGATATGCCCATATGCCCTGGCACAGTGCTCTGCCTTCCGTACCCAATCAACGGCTACTATGGTACTCTTTCAACTACAGTGGTTCCTCCGGTGAACACCAACTCAAAGATTGAACCCACCTCCAATAATGTATACTGCACATACTTCCCAAACAGAGACCCGATAACATGGGGGTATGGCAACTACTGCAAGACAACTCCGCCCTCAACAACCACGGAATATGGGGAGGGGTTTGCCACGAATGAGACTGGAACAATACCCGCAGGGACATGGAGATTTGGGGTGAACACGACCTCAACTGCCCCTACTGGCAATGCCAGGATGCTCATATATGTTTGGAAGTTCTGCGCAATGAATGTTGGACCTAATGGAACCCTCTCGGAGACTCTGCTATTCAGAATTAATGGAAGCCAGAACCACATGCCGAGCGGACAGCACCTTGAAACAATATCAACAACTCAACCTAGCTTCAGCTTCGCAAGCGGCAAGAATGGGGAGTTCTGCTACCTTGTCGTGTCATATACTCTGAATGTGACAACAGGCAGCGGGAGCGACAGCTATAAGAGCACTCTGGTGGGTGGAGTCAGGGGTTCAAACATCACTTATCCAACTCCGTTGAACTTCATCTATGGCGTAAATATCAATTCACCGCAGACTGATCTGCTTCTTGGTTCGGGGCAGACGTTCCTTATGAACTGCACACCAAGCACGGACGATTCGGTATATGGAATAAACATGAGCTTTGAGTTCAACTATAGCGGTCAATCAAGTTTTATTGGGATACCTGTCAACGGAACTAGACTCTCAGCAAATGCGAGCACAGAGCAGGGTGCAAGAAATGACACGCAGTATTCAAGGCTTATAACTGCTGTGAGTGGGAATGACTACTATGTTAGATGCAGGTTGTACAATTCAACAAACAGCATGTACACTCCTGCGCGAAAGGTGGTGGTAAGGGACCCTGCAAACCTCAAGATTGCGGAGTTCAGAATTTACCTGGGCTCAGACATGTCTGCATTTATATCCGGACAGCTTACATGTTTGCTTACGTCATCATTTGGTAGCGGCATTACTAACTCATCCACATGCCAAAACAATCTTCCTTCAAACACGCAGTATAAGGCTTTGATATTGATATGCAATGATGGGGGGCAGTTCGCCAATTCCTCGAACATAAGCGCGGTGGTGCATGGGAAACTCAACTCTACCTACATTGGCACCATGGGGATGTGCATTGCGGGAAATGCCACGCCAACTCAGATTAGCTGTGATTGGAACAGCAACGTGACGAATGGAGTCTACATGAATGCATCCACAATGCCCGCAATTCCACCAGGGGCAACAAGGTCCATGTCAAGCTGCCAGTGGTATGCGTATAATTTCACAACAGGCCCTACGAGAAGCACGGTTTCAATCTACTCCAATCTCAGCACCCAGGGAGCGACATCAGGAATCAATCCCGTATTGGGGAATTTAACCATAAACGTTAGTTCTCAGTCAGATATGAACTATGTCAGTCTGGATGCGCCGAAGTATGACTTGAAGCAGATGGATGGGAGCAACTTCAGTATGAACTGCACTCCCAGTACAAGAGGGGGGTATTACATTAATGTCACATTTGAGTATAACAGCACAAACCAGAGCTGGGGGGGGATTCCTACATCGGGGGGGGCATTCACTATAGGAGTGAATAACACGGAAGTCGAAGTGAAGAACAATGTCACGTACAACCGCACTGTCTTTGCAAACAACCTGGGAAGCTACTGGGTGAGGTGCAGGATGTACAATACAACCAACTCCACCTACTCTAACGTTACAAGAGTAGATGTTTACCCAGGCCTTTTGAATATCACAATCAGCTACCCACCACCGGATGTTTACAATGCGTCCAACCCACTGGTGGTGAGGCAGTATGACACACTCGGAGTCAATGCATCAATCAGATGCAGCTCTCTGGGTGTGGGAGCAGAATGCGGGAATGTGACCTGTTCAATCAGATATAACAAAAGTTCCTTATTGCCCGACTCGCTTATCAGCGAGGTGCAGGGGGCTACACCATTCTACGTAGTTTCAGCGAATATGACGCACGATTTCAGAGGTGTGAGCAGCCCTAGCACAACCCACAAAGCAGTTCAGGGCGGAGTCTTGGGAATTGTGGCACCAAATCAGATAAGCACGGCTGGCGAGGCTACAAGTGGGCAGTATTCGAAGATTAGTTACGAGGATGGGAATGCGTGGGATTTCTCATTCTACTTCCCCGCCTGGGATCAGAATATCAGCTTCTACAACCAGTTCAGATTCCAGGTAAATGAGAGTGTTGATTCAATAAGAAAGATAAAATATTACTATAAAGGCTGGAGTGTTACGAATAAGACGGCGGCTTGCGACATTGCATCCTACCTAACAACTTTCTATGTTTGGAATTTCACCTCCAGTACTTGGAAATACCTGGGCAACCACAGCTCGCCCTTCAATGATGTTATAAGCGGGGAGCTCACTTCGGGTTTTGCTGACCTGGTAGATTCAAGCTATTTATACCTATTGGCCTCAACTGACCTGGGGTATGGTAAATGCAGGACGAACATTTCGACTGATTTTGTGAAGATAGATGTCGAGCTTTCAAACAGGACAATCCTCCCATGCGGAAGGATGATGTACAACCAGACATGCGACTTCTCGTGGCTCCTGAATGCAACTGGGGTTAATGAGCTGAGGGTGATAGACGTCAACTGCTCCTCAACAAAATCTACAGTGAACCAATCGAACTCAGGTGATTTGTATACGTCTTTCAAAGGAGTTGAGGTGCACACTGACAAGAACAGTTACGGAAGCTGCGGGAACGTTTACTATAAAGTGAGAGTTTATAATTCCGAGAATAATCCTGTGGATGATAATCTGACGATGAAAGTATATGACCCTAGCGGAAACCTTGTGAATCAGAGCAGAGCGAGCACAACGGGCGGGGTTTTCTATGGAATCTATGCCCTACCCGCAGGCTCACAAATTGGAGAATGGGTGATGAAAGCAACTTCCTGCTTCGTATCCAGCAAAACGTTTGGGGTGGGGCTGGGCAATGCAAGCGGGTTCTGGAAGATTGATTTGACAATGCCGGATAGAGCAAGATTCTTGAAATCAGAGCGGATTAACTTTACTTTTAGACTTTACAACCAGCTTGGCGAAGGGGTTTGGGGCATGGGACCGTATATTTCAATTGATGAGAACCTGATAAGCGGATGCTCAAGGGGGAATATTGGCGAGTACGCGTGCTCTGTAGTAGCGCCTTCTTCTGCAGGAACGCACATACTGAACGTGACTGTTGTTAGTATGGGGAGAATGGTGACTGAGATAAGGTACTTCTACGTAGGTGATTAGTTGAGAGCGCAGATGAGTTTTGAGTTCTTCATTGTATTCTCTTTCCTAATTCTGCTTTTTCTGGCATCCCTCACAGTTTACAATGATGAGAGAAAGAGTGCAGATGCACTTCTCTCAGGTATGGGCGCCCAATCGGTTGCATCAGATTTCTCAAGAGCTATAAACGGTATTTACCAGTGCGGTAATGGGTGCTCCTACACCCTGCTGCTGAAGGATGGCTATTCCCTCAGAATCTATGGCGGGGTTGTGGAGGCATTCAGCGGTTCTCAGCTCGGGCAGGCTCCGCTAGTCACGGATGCTGTGGAGCTCAGTTCAGCAACTCCTGGGAAGCACATTGTGATTGAGAATAGAAATGGAGTGGTTGAGGTGCACGATGCTTAGGGGACAGGTGATTTCAACAGATATGCTTGTCGCTTTTGTAGTATTCATATTCATAGCGGATGCCTCAATACTACTGTGGGAGACTGAGATGATGAGAGCAGGAGAAGCAGAAGGCAACAGACTGGCTGAGGAGATTGCCAGAGCAGCAAGCAGCCAACTGCTAACTCCGGGTGACCCATCAAACTGGGAAATAATCGAGCTTAATGAAACCTCCCTGCATGCATTTGGGTTGACCAGCTCTAGAAATGTTATTGATGATAAGAAGATTGAAAGAATTAAGGATATGGGAGGCAATCCTGCAAATTACCCAATAGTAAAGCGAGCCTTGGGGCTAGAGTGCTGCGAGGTTTGGTTTGGGATTCTGTACTCGAATGGTACTGTCATAGAGGATTTTGGCAGGAGAGCTCCGAAAGACAGTCCAAGTGTGAGCATTGACCGAAAAGCAATGCTCAACTCATCTCCCGTGACTGTCAGGGTAGAGGTGTGGAAATGAAGGGATTTGTTATAACACTTGACAGCATCATCGCCATAGTTATCTCCCTATCAATGCTCGTTCTTCTAAACTCACAATTTCTTAGAACAAATTCAAGCGCATGGAGCGATGTGCAGGTGAGACGTCTCTCCATGGATTCGCTCACAATTCTTGAAAAGTCTGGAGCACTTGCGAGAACTGTTGAACTGAACTCATCATCAGAGTTGCTTTACTTCATGAGCAGTGAATTTCCATCTCTCTGCATGAAAATAAGGATAGACGGGGCTGATGGGTATACGCTCTCTGCTGCAAAAGCAGGTTGCTCTACGGAGGGCAGGTTTTTCATAAGCAGAAGAAGCTTCGTTTCTGGAGATGTTTTTTATATTGCTGAGCTGCACACATGGGAAAAGTGAGTGTATGAAAAAAGGGTTTGTGATAAGCATAAGTGCTCTCCTGCTGCTTATGGTAATTGTGCTTTTCTCTCAAGGTAACAAGAAGAGAACCATGGAGGATGAGAAAGCAATTATCGATTCAGACTCAATAGATTCCGCAGCATACTTCTTTGATGACGTGGCGGATGATCTGGCATACATCCTCGGCCCAGGAGTCGAAATCTCCAGAAACAGCTCCGAGAGCAGCATCACATTCAGAGAACAGCTGCCCAGAAGCGCTGATGAGGGCTCGTTGCTTTCGAATTACAGCAGATTCCTCGCTGATTACTCAGAGAGGATGAATGCCGAAGTATACTTGAATTTATCCGGAATAAGCAATGGGACATTGTTAATTTTCAGCAACGATCTTAGATACGACCGCAACTCAACTTCAGCTAAGTTCTATTCATCAAGCGGGAGCACCAATGCAAGCGCCTATGAAATTAGCATATATTCCGGCAGTTACAGGATTAGCGAGGATATAAGCAATCTTTCGGGTTCGGGGACCATGAAACTTATAATTCACTACTCGGATTTGAACGGCAGCATTGATGTTAGCGGCGCATTCGACCCGAACTCGCAGGCAATATATTCAGCAACATACGGAGGGGATTCTCCAGGCAGCCTGCTTATACGGCTGGGAAATCTCTCAGGCAAAACCGGAAGCATGGGAGTTGAGCAGGCAGGCTCTGTTGGGATTTGGCTGAACCTCACAGCCAGAGGGGGATGGAACCGTAGTTTGGATTATGCTTATAACGCAAATATGAGCTACAGGCAGGTTAATGTCTTGAAGGAGGATGCAGTATGGGTGGGGGAGGGTTAATTATTAAAGGTGCAGAATAATTAGTAAGGTGAATGTTATGCTTGAGACGAAGATAGATTTGCTGATGGAGCAGATAGAAAGAAAGAAATCTGTCTCTCTTGATGAGCTTGCTGCGAAGCTGAAATGGGATACCGCCGGAGTTGAGAGGGCCTGCAAAATGCTTGAGAGGAGGGGCATTGTTGAGCTGAAATACCCTATCAGCATTTTTGAGAAACCATCTGTGATTCTCAAGAAACCCCTCGAACATGTGAGCAAGCCCGCAAGGCCAGCTGGAGAGTTACTTGAGTCCTACAGAATTGTGTCAGACCATGTTGCAAGCGATATTAGGATATACAAGAAGAAGGGTGAGCAGAAACCGAGCTACTATATAGCCCCCCCTGAAATACCGCCTTACACCCGCCTAATACTGGATGGGATAAGGGATGAGATGGGGAGACTCGTTACCGTCAATGTGGATGAGATAATGGATCCTACGAAAAGCGCTGAGGTGAAGGCAAGATTCTACGATGTGGGGAGGAAGAGGGTGCAGGAGATTCTCCCGCGCATCGATGAGAAGGAGGTGGATGTGCTTGCTGGGATCCTCCTGCATGAGACGTACGGGCTGGGACTGCTGGAGCTGCTCATGGGTGACAATAACTTGGAGGAGGTGGCAGTGAACAACTCCAAGGTGCCTATTGCTGTTTATCACAAGAAGTATGGGTGGATGGAGAGCAACCTCAGGATGAAGAGCGAGGAGGAGATAGCGAACTATGCGATGCAGATTGGCAGGAAAGCTGGCAGGCAGATAAGCCTGCTCAACCCCATACTGGACGCGCACCTCGCTTCTGGAGACAGGGTATACGCCAGCCTCTCCCCAATTTCAACGAAGGGGAATACTATAACTATAAGGAAGTTCGCACGCAGCCCCTGGACGATTACTGATTTGATGGGAGAGACGCTTTCAACAATATCAAGCGAGATGGCCGCTCTGCTCTGGCAGGCAGTCCACTATGAGCTGAATGTAATTGTTGCTGGTGGAACAGCCTCGGGAAAGACAAGCATGCTCAACACGCTCTGCTCCTTCATACCTGCCTACCAGAGGGTTGTGACAATAGAGGATACAAGAGAGCTCTCCCTTCCCTCTTTCGTATGGAACTGGATTCCGATGCTGACAAGGCTTCCGAACCCTGAGGGGCTTGGCGAGGTCAGCATGCTAGACCTGATGCTGGCATCACTGAGAATGAGGCCTGACAGGATAATTGTTGGTGAGGTAAGGAGGAGGAGGGAGGCTGAGGTGCTTTTTGAGGCTATGCACACAGGGCATGCAGCATGCTCAACAATGCATGCTGACACTGCGGCACAGGTGCTCAGGAGGCTCATGGAACCACCAATCGAGATACCTATGGTTGAGCTGGAATCGCTCCACCTGCTCGTGGTTCAGTATAGGGACAGGAGGAGCAACATCAGGAGAACCCTGGAGATATCGGAGATAGTGCCGGGCATTGGGGGAGAGAGGCTTACAATGAACCACATATATCAGTGGAGGCCCAGGGGAGATGTCTTTGAAAAGGTGAATGAGCCCATGAGGATTTACGAGTCTCTCAACCTGCATACCGGGATGACGCAGAAGGAGATAATTGATGACCTGAATGAGAGGAAAATGATACTGGAATGGATGGTGAAGAGTAATGTGGATACAGTTGACAAGGTGGGGGAGGTCATGCAGAAGTATTACAGCGACCCTGAAGAGTTTATAAGGGAGAACAGGATAAAGGCGAGGTGATTTGCCACGAGAGTTCCATTCATGATTTTTTCAATTGAGCAGGCTTCAAGGATGAATAGGAGGTTTATAGGAATTGGCAATCTGCTTGTTAGGTTGTATCCTAGCATGAAATACGACCTTAGAAGCGCGGGAGTAGATATAGACGGCGGAGCCTACGCCATGGCAGCCCTCATCTCCTCAATTATTTGGGGGGCATTCGTATGCCTCTTCTCATATCTTGCGCTCTCGTCAAGGGGAATAGAGAATGCAGCTACAATTTCGGTTGGTCCAGGGCTGCTCATCATGCTCGTAATACTGCTGTTCCAGTTCGTCTACCCCCAAGTTCTAGCCAGAAAGGTTGCGGAAACTGTGGATAGAGAACTCATCTTTGCACTGAAGGATATTTACATACAGATAAACTCCGGGGTATCTCTCTTTGACGCCATGTGCAATATTTCAAAAGCGGATTATGGCCATGTCTCGGATGAGTTCGGGCTTGCGGTGAGGGACATAACCGCGGGGGATTCTGAGGAGGGGGCTCTGGAGAAGCTTGCTCTGAAGACAAAATCGGATTATTTCAAGAAAGCGCTCTGGCAGCTCATAACGGCAATGCGCTCTGGAGCCAGCACCGCAGGGGCTTTGAGGAGCGTTGTGGACGTGCTCATAGGCTACCAGCACAGGATGATAAAGAACTACGCAGCTGAGCTCAACTTCTGGATTCTGATGTTTATGCTTATAGCAGCAACAATTCCAACTCTTGGGATAACTCTTTCAGTCGTTCTTTCAACATTTGGCAGGGCAGGTATAACACCCTTATTGTTTGCTGAATTCATAGGTGCATCTTTCATAGTGCAGAGCATGATGATAGGCTTCCTCAAGAGCAGAAGACCAGAGGTATACGCATGATGCAGGGAGTGTTCAAAGCATGTTCAAGCATGGTGCCAAAAGGCCATAAAAAGATAGTTGAGACTCTCCTCAGTTACGCGGGAGTGGATGAGGATGTGAGCATCTGGCTTGGCAAGAGGATGCTTGTGGCATTGATATTTGCAATTGTCGGTGGCACTGTTCCATCTTCCCTCTTACGGGGGGGCGTTATCTCAATTGACCTCACAGAACAGAATGTAATGCTGTACTACTCCATTCTCAGCGGACTCGCCACCTTTATACTAATCTGGGTAATTTTCTACTTCCACCTCTATTATGTGATTGAGGGAAGGAGAAAGAGGGTTGAAGCAATACTTCCTGATTTCCTTCTCCTCATAGCAGCAAACCTCAGGGCTGGGATGACTCCCATCGCTGCATTTGTTGAGTCCTCAAGGCCGGAGTTCGGCCCGCTTGAGGATGAGATAAGGATACTGGCATCACGCTCTCTTGGGACGGAGTCATTTGTAATGGTTTTTGGTAGGCTTAACGAGAGGATAGATTCCAAGATACTGAAAAGAACAGTGGGGCTCTTCACAACAGGAATGATTTCAGGAGGGCATCTGGCTAGGCTTCTTGAAACCAGCGCCCTCGACATACGCGAGACGCAGGAGCTGAGGCAGGAACTTGAGTCGAGCACTAGAATGTACGTGATATTCATCCTTTTTATTGTGCTGATAGGTGTTCCCTTGCTGCTCTCAATCTCAATACAGTTCCTTGTAAAACTAACGACACTTAAATCACAGATAACGAAAGTTTCGTTTAGTGAGTTCAATTATTCCCTCATATCGATTGAAAGCTCTCTTGACCCAGCGTTTGTTGAGAATATGACCTACGTGATACTCATTGGAACTACATTCTTTGTCAGCATACTCATCGGAGTGATAAGTGAGGGAAAGCTGTTCTACGGGCTGCGCTATTTCCTGCCGCTAGCCGCAATAGCAGCAGTAGATTTCATTGTCTGCAAGGGGCTTGTTGGAGGCATCCTTTCGTCCTTGACATAGGTATTTAAATTAAGTCAGCAGAAGGTATATCTATGACGCAGAAATCGGAGAAAGAGATTGAAGAGAAACTGGATAAACTTCCTATAGAATTCATAGTCCTCATTGTATCTTCCGCTGATGTTTACAGCATCGCGCAGGAGGTTGCCCTGCGAGTTCTCATAAAGAAGAAGGAGATGTATGGCGCATATGTGACATTCAACAGGCCGTATAACACGTTGAAAATTTCAATTGCAGAGCAGGGTATAGATGTATCGAAGCTCTTTTTCATAGACCTGATAACCGAGAGCGCCGGGGGCAGCGCGGAGAGGAGCAGCGAGGATAAGTGCTTCTTCGTCAGCTCGCCAAAGAACCTCACCGAGCTCTCAATTCTTATGGAGCAGGCAATGCTGCGCCTCCCAAGGGAGAAGAGGTTTGTTTTCATAGATTCGATAAGCACGATGCTCATCTACAATGACCCGGATACAGTGCTGAGGTTCATACATTCCTTGACAGGTAAGATGAGGCTGCTGGGCATAACCGGCATAATATTCCTGCTTGAGAAGGAGAGCGATGAGAAGTTCAAAGCACAGGTCGCCCAGTTCTGCGATAAAGTAATCTCAATATGAAAGGATGAAGTATGTTCTGGGAGTACTCCCTTTACATGCTGGCGGTTGTTTTTGGAACAGTTTTGGTGAATCTAGCTTTCAGGCTGAAGCCTTTGAGAAACATCAGGCTGCTTATCTCCTCGATCCTGCCAGTAGCCCTGGTATTCATCTTGTGGGATGTGTTTGCGGTTTACAGGAGCCACTGGAGCTTCAACATGGGGCACACGCTCGGCATTATTGTGATAAACCAGCCGCTTGAGGAGATTGTTTTCTTCTTCGCAGTGCCTTTTTACTACATAACAGTGTGGGAGTTCAGCTCACGAAATTTCGCAAAGCTATTTAAATAACTGATTATATCATTCACACATGAAAGTCGAATTCAGAAGGATAGAAAAACACATTGCATCTTTGCTTTTTATCTTCCTTGTTTTCTCGCCGCTCCTGGATGCACACCCGGGCTGGGTGCAGATCGGAGTGGTTGCCTCTTACGAGGGGATTGGCGCTTTTAAGAAGGGAGAGCAGTACAATTCAGGCGCCCAGATGGATATCACTGAAAAGATTGACAGCGCGAGCAACGGCAATATTATCGTAACTTCTACATTCAGGGAGCCCACCTCAGGTTACACTATAACAAACACCTCAAGCTACGGTCCGAATGATGCTCTGGGGGCATTCTGGTATGATGATAAAGCGCTCCAGAATATGAAAACTGGGGATAAAGTAAATGTTTTCATTAAAGATGTTGGCAATATACCATTCACCGTAACCAAAGGACCGTACCAAGACAGGTTCGGCAAGATTTGGAGCAGGGCGGTTATGCTTGAAGTCAAGGATGGTTCACAAGTCAGGCTGGTCTATGACGAGAGGACAGGGCTTCTTCTCCACCAAGCAGAAGTTTACCCCAGCCAGGAGACGTATATTGACTTCAAATCAATAAGCGTTGACCTGTCAAACTATGTCACGCCAGAAACCGGAGGCACACAGCCATCAACAGGTAATCTGCCGAGCTATGGAAACGACAGCCAGAATAACACAGGTAGGGCTCTGCTGGGTTCCAATGCCTTCTGCGGGAGCCTGTTCCTCATACTTGGGTGCGGCGCTATGGCTTTCGCAAAAGAGGTGGGAGGATGAACAGATACTTTATATTATTCCTGTCGTTTCTCCTGCTCTCGGGATGCTGCGGACTGACCTACAAGCAGCTCGCTGATCTATTCTCCTCAAATGAGACAGGGGGCGTCGGTGGCATAGGCGACGTTTTCTCCACGCAGCCGGAATGGACTTACATGGTGTACATGGACGGGGACAACAACCTGGAGCAGGCTGCGATTATGGATTTCCTTGAGATGGAGTATGGGGGAGGCTCCTCGGACAAGGTGAACATTGTCGTGCAGATGGACCGCTCCGAAGGTTTCTTCACAGGGGAGGGCGACTGGAGCGGGGCGAGGAGGTTCCTTGTGAAGGGAGGGGACGGCGAGCGTATCTCAAGCCCTGTTGTCGAGGAGCTCGGCCAGGTTGACATGGGGAGCCCTGACACGCTCCATGATTTCGTCTCATGGGCTGTTGATAGATATCCTGCCAAGAAATACGCGCTTGTGCTGTGGAACCACGGGGGAGGGTGGACCGGGATGCTGATGGACGAGGGAGTGAACAGCAGCATGAACCTCAACGGCATGAAGCAGGCTTTCGGGAGGATAAAGCAGAAGCTCGGCAGGAAGATGGACGTGGTGATTTTCGACATGTGCCTCATGGGGCAGTATGACGTCATGCTTGACACGTATGACTATGCGGACTACATGGTTGCATCAGAGGAGTCTGTTCCTGGCTACAGCTTCGACTATTCGAAGATAGTTGAAGGCCTTGCTGCAAACCCGCGCATGGGCTCCCGTGAGCTCGCTGCCATGGAGGTCGAGAAGTTCCGCCAGTTTTATATTGACAAGCAGCAGGCCACCACGCTTGGAGCTTATGACATGTCCAAGCTGCCCCAGCTGAAGCAGGCGTTTGACGCATTCGCGCTTGCTCTTACGGCACGAGTCGAGAAAGGTGGGTGGAGGGACGTTGCGGAGATGCACCAGTACGCTGAGCATTATCCCATGGGCTCGGAAGAGGAGAAAATCTTCTCTTTCGGAGATCTGTACGATTTCGCGTCAAATGCAATCGCCTACTCCTACAACGACACGGAGCTGGCAGATAAAGCGCTTGCGCTCCAGAAAGCGATAAACGACAGTGTTGTGCTGAACTATAACCATGCCAAGCACCCTCGCTCATATGGCATATCATATTACTTCCAGCCGGCAAAGTGGATATACGACAAGATCAATGCCAACAGCTACCCCCAGACCACCGCTTACAACCAGCCATCGTGGAATGGGTTCCTGAAGGAGTACTACGCGCGGGAGAACCTTGCACTTACCCAGCCAAGCATATCCGACTTCAAGGTTTCTGCATCAGCATCTCTTGTGAGACCGGTTGTATTCTCTTATACAGTGGTTGGCTCGAATATCGTGAAGAACCAGTGGCTGCAGTTCTACTATGAGAACGGCGAGTGGAAGCTCGCGCGCCTGATAGGGCAGAGGGCGGTCACAACACTTCCAAACGGCAAGGTGGTTTACGGGATATCGGATGGAGTCAGCCAGGGGGTGGGGAGAAGCTCCACGCTGGAGATGCGCCTGGGCAACGGCACGAACAGCGTGAAGGCGAGCGTGGATAAGAGATGGCCTGCTGAGGACTTCTGGGCGGTAAACGGGCTTCTGCAGAGAGGCAGCGACAGGGTGGATGCGCAGGTTTACTTCTACGAGTCGAACGGCAGCATAGCGCAGGTGCAGGTGACCTCCCAGGGGCCTGACGGTCAGCCGGTGATTGGTTACCTACCTGGTTTGGAGGAGGGGGATGTGTTCACTCCTTATGTTTACAAGCTTACGCAGGCAGGCCTTACCTATGAGACGAGCCAGGCGTTAGTATATTCCCGCAGGGGGTTCGAGATAGAGTGGCATATGCTGCAGCCTGGAACATACATGGTCGCAGACATGCTCACGGATCTGAGCCAGCAGACCGCCTACTCGGTCGGGACGCTGAAAGTGGAGCGCCAGCCAGCCCTCACTCCGCTGAATCCACAGGACTTGGAGAAAGACTGGGAATGCGGTCAGATAGAGCAGGGCATTACTGTCGTTTATCTGGCGGATTTCAACTTCTCGGGTGGAAAGTGCGTCATGGAAGATGGTGCAGGGGTTTCGGGGTGCGAGCTCACCTACTCAAACAATGCGATACCCCATCTCTATGTCTATATGAAGGACAGGTTTGAGACGCTGAAGTTCGTCGCATCGCGCATCAACGACAGCGCTATGTGGCTTTTTGATGATGCCGGTAGTGACCCGATGATTTGCGTGACTGCCGGAAGTCCGCCTCCCTCAACTGCGGTGTACAAGGAGCTGTACGCCAGCATTGGAGACAATGGAAATGATTTGGAGGAGAGGCAGGTTGATGCAGCCGGAATGAGAGGGGATTGGGAGAGCCCGGACAACAAGATGACGCTGAAGCTCAGCCCAGACGGGACCTTCAAGTGGACGATAGGCAACCACGCGATAACAGGAAGGTACACGGTGAATGTCACCCATGTTTCGCTTAACGCAACCTCCCCGTCTCCTGAGTATTCAACCGTATTCCGCTACTTCAGGAGCAGCCGCAAGCTTGTGCTGTATGACCAGACAGGCAGCGCTTTGGTTTTCAACAGGGTTGGAGAGAAGATTCCCGAGGCTTCAAACGCACCTGTTCCCGCAGTTGCGCCAGGCACGAGCCCCACGCAGCCAACCCCGAATCCGTACCAGCCGCAGACGCCTCCCAACGAGCTTGTGGGGCAGTGGTACAACACTTACACCAGTACAATGCTACTGCTTGACGCAACTGGTTACTATACACTGCTTGACGGGTATAACTATTACTACGGGACCTACACTGTGCAAGGAGACATTCTAAGCCTGAACTATGCAGGGCAGACAGTTCAGTATAGATACAGCTTGAGCGGCAACACGCTCACTCTCCAAGGGCAGGGCGTGACAGTAACATTGACAAGATATGTTTAGCTAAACTGTTGCATTTTTATCTTTTCTTCACAATAGATATCTGTATGATTATTAGAACTGAGGACCTCACTAAAAAGTTCGGCAATTTTACAGCAGTTGACAGGCTGAATATTGGAATAGAGGAGGGCGAGGTATTCGGCCTGCTTGGCCCCAACGGGGCGGGAAAAACTACAACAATATCAATGCTGTGCACCATACTGAAACCAAGTTCTGGCAGCGCGACAGTAAATGGCTTTGACATCCTATCTCAGCCAGGTAAGGTCAGGTCATCCATTGGGATAGTTTTCCAGGAGCCAAGTGTTGATGATCTGCTCACAGGCAGGGAGAACCTTGAAATGCATGCCATGTTGTACGGGATACCAAAGAATATAAGGAAGAAGAGAATTGATGATGTTCTCAATCTGGTTGGCCTTGAGGACAGAGCTAATGACGTAACTCGCGTCTATTCCGGTGGCATGAGGAGAAGGCTTGAACTGGCAAGAGGGCTGATGCACCATCCCAAGGTGCTCTTCCTTGATGAGCCCACTCTGGGTTTGGACCCCCAGACAAGGGAGCACATCTGGGAGTACATAAAAAAGCTATCGAAAGAGGAAGAGGTGAGCATGGTTCTCACGACGCATTACATGGAGGAGGCGGATTTGCTGTGCGACAGGATTGCGATAATGGATGCAGGTAAGATTGTGGTTCTTGACAAATCTCCAAACCTCAAGAAGAAAGTCGGGGGTGACATAGTTGTGCTGAAGATGGACAAGCCGGATTTAGAGAAAATTCGGAAGCTGAGCTTTGTGGCAAGCGCAGAGAGCAAGGATGGCTCAGTGCAGATAGTGATTAAGGATGTTGACAAGAATTTGCAGAAACTTCTCTGCAAGGTTGGGAAGATTAAATCTGTGGAAGTAAGGCCGGTAAGTTTGAATGATGTTTTCATACATTACACGGGCAAGGAGATAAGAGGGGGGGATGAGGAAGGCGGTTTCTGGGAGAGGATGGCTCATGCAGAGGTGAACAGATGAGTGAGCTAGAAGCAATATATGCAGTCTGGCTGAGAGAAGTAAAAGTCTACCTCAGGGAGAGGGAGAGGGTTATCTCATCTTTCATCTCTCCCATACTCTGGCTGGTTGCATTCGGCTCAGGAGTTGGAGCAAGCGTATCCCTGCAGGGCAAGAACTACAGCGGCATCAGCTACCAAGCTTTCATCTATCCTGGTGTATTGAGTATGGCACTGCTTATGACTTCTATTTTCTATGGGGTTTATATAATCTGGGATAGGAGGCTGGATTTCCTCAAGGAGGTGTTAGTTGCTCCTGTCTCCAGGTCTAGCGTATTTCTTGGCAAGATGCTTGGGGGCTGCACGGACGTTATGCTGCAGTCTTTAATTCTGCTTATACTGGGAGTCCTGATAGGCATACCGATAACGCCTCTTGTATTTCTATACTCTCTGCTCATATTGTTTTTAATCTCTGTAGCCATGGTAAGCCTTGGCCTAGTCATGGGTTCAAACTTAACCAACCAGGAAGCATTCGGCCTGGTTATGAATTTTGTAGTATGGCCGCTTTTCTTCTTCAGTGGTGCGCTGTTCCCAGTGTCGAATCTGCCCGCCTGGCTGTCGACAATTACGTATCTAAATCCTCTAACCTACGGAGTCGATGCACTCAGAGGGGCGATACTTGGAATTTGGGATTTCCCACCCTATGTTGATTTTTCAGTTCTAATAGTCTTTTCAATCATAATGATGTTTCTTGGCACGATAAGCTTTGGCAGGATGCAGCAGTCTAAGTGAGTAAATGCTTAAGATTTTCAACACTCTTACTAGGAAGAAGGAAACATTCAGGCCAATAAGAGACAGGGTGGTGAGGCTTTATACCTGCGGACCTAGCGTTTATTCGCAGCCGCACCTGGGCAACTTCCGCACCTATGTTTTTGAGGATGTCATGAAGCGAGTCCTGCTTTTCGAGGGTTACAAAGTGAAGCATATTATGAACATAACTGACGTTGAGGACAAGGCTGTCAAGGCTGCTGGGGGCAGCATGAGCAGAATGCGCAGCATAACAAGAAAAAACGAGGAGATATTCATGAAGAATTCACGCGAGCTTAACATGCTTCCTGCAGACTACTACCCCAGGGCATCTGGGAGTATACCTGCAATGGTGGCTATGATAAAGAAAATAATGAGGAGGGGCTGGGCGTACAGGGATGATGAGGGAAACGTATTCTTCGATGTGTCTCGTTTCCGCGGCTACGGGAGACTGTCCCGCTCAAGGTTCAAGTCACTGGATAGAAGGGTTTACAAGGATGACTACTTCCAGCGGGAGGCAGGGGATTTTATACTCTGGAAGGCATGGAGGGATTGCGATGGGAATATATACTGGGATACCGAGCTGGGGAGGGGCAGACCCGGATGGCATATAGAGTGCAGCGCCATGAGCTCACGCTATCTGGGAATTCCATTTGACATACATATGGGCGGGGTTGACAACATATTCGCCCACCATGAGAATGAGATAGCACAGAGCAAGGGGGCAACAGGCAAGATTCCTGCAAATTACTGGCTTCACGTGAGGCACCTCATTATAGAAGGGAAGAAGATGAGCAAGTCTTTGGGAAATTTTTACACGGTGGATGACGTACACAACATGGGTTATGGATATGACGTGATAAGAGCGCACCTTCTCAAGGAGCATTACAGGAGAAGGCTGAACTTCACATTCAGGAGTTTGCAGAGGACAAGTGCTGAGATGGGAAGATGCAAAAATTGCGCGGAGTCACTGAGAAGCGGCAGATTCTGGGAGGAGAACCCCAAAGCAGATGAGTTGTGCAGAAAAACTCTTTCGGAGTTCAGCGGATATCTGGAGGATGACTTTCAGATACCCGAAGCAGTTGAGATGTTCTGCTTGTTTGTATGCTCGGTGCAGGAGTTCATAAGAAAAAAGAAATTCGGGAAAAGAAACGCAAGAAATGCGCTGGACACACTCATGAAGATGGATTCAGTACTTGGCTTCATTGGACCGTGCAAAAGCATAGAGGGATAGGTGATTGCTTGCTGGAGATTATGGAGGATGACAAGCTGAGTAAATTCACAGATGCTAATAGTAAGGTATTAGTGCTCTTTTTCGCAAGCTGGTGTCCTTCCTGCAGGGCATTCAAGCCTATTTTTGAGAAGGAGGTTGCAAAGCTGAAAAGCTGCTTTGCAGTAATAGTTTTACTTGATGATGAAGATAATCCTTTATGGGATAAGTATGGAATTGAGTTTGTCCCCACAGTTGTGTATTTCAAGAGTGGCAAACCCTGCAATCGCCTGGCTGAGAAGGAAGGAGCTGGGTTAAGCAGAGAGGAATTGCTCAACTTTCTGAAATCATCTGAGTTTTAATACTGTATCCTCTTTTATTTCATCTATGGAGACCATGGTCATTGTTTTCTCTATTCCTTGGATTGTCCTTATTCTCTCATTCACAAATTTTCCTAGCTCATGAACGTTTTTGAATTTTACCTTGATTATAAGATCCCAGTCTCCGCTGATTGTATGCGTCTCAAGAACATGCGGCAATGATGCAACTTTCTCTCCGATATTTCTTTGGAAGTCTTTCTCCCCTCCAAAGTACTTTGTTGATGCCATTATGAATGCAGTCACATCAAAACCGAGCTTTTTTTCATTGAGAATAGCCCTATAGCTTTTTATAATCCCCACCTTCTCGAACCTCTTGATTTTCTCATGGACTGTCGACATCGGCATTCCAACCTCGCTTGCAATCTCTTTAAGGCTTTTTCTGCAGTCTACCTGAAGTTTTTCTAAGAGCATTAAGTCCTTCTCGTTCAGCAGTATTTTTTCCAAGGCATCCACCCCCTTTTGTAAATTTTCCATGTTTTTTCAGAAAAAATTCAATATTTATGAAAAATTTCCGTATTTTCTTAATAAAGATATAAATATTACCGATATATAAAATTATGCTTGGGGGGGTGGTTATGAAAAGAAAGCCTGCAAGGGGTGAGTTTGTAAAAGGGCTTCTAGAAAGATTCAGTGGAAGCGATGACTCCAGCAGCAGCTTTCATGCCTCAGTGTTTAAGTATGCCTTTGATGGAATCAGGGCTAGATTCAGGGACTTGAAGTGAAACTGGATAAAATCAGAAATGTGTCGTAGAATGGGTTTTGGGAGAGTATAGACTCGCTGTTTTTCTAAAAGAAGTTTTAGGGGTATAGGTCGCAAAAGCAAATTTAATATACTACTCGTATATATGTAAGGAGGTGGTTTTTTGGAACTAAAAGTATTAAAGAGAGCCGGGAAGCTTGAAGCATTCAGCGTAGACAAAATTAAAAAGGGAGTAATTAAAGCAGGCGGAACCGCTGAGCTTGCAGGAGGCGTTGCCTTAGGCACTGCTAGGTGGGCAAAGGAGACAGCAAAAGGAGGAGTAGTTTCGGCCGTTGATGTACATAGCAAAGTCCTTGAACTCCTCCACGAGAAGGATAAGGAAATCGCAGGTAAATTCAGGGGTTTTGTGAAGAAGCACTAGTGCAATAGATACGCATTTCTTTTTTGCACCATCTCGTGATTATTTTCTTTACTACGAGAGCAAAGCAAACTTAAACAGCAGAATAGGCATATTAAGCGTCAGTCTACAAGAAAGCCTTGGCGCTGGTGAATTATATTTGATTTACTTTGGAGGCTGAGACGGAGGCTGCTGCCCGCCGCAGTATTGTATGTTCCTCAGGCACTGCTCCTTGGTGCTGTTGCTGGCTATCTTGTTGCAGAGTGAGGTGTCGCACTGCGATGAGGCAAGGTTCATATAGCAGCTGTCCTTGGAGTTCGCTGTTCTTATCTTATCGCAAACAGTGGAATTCATATATCTTGATGCGTACTGCGAATAGCAGCTGTCCTTGTAGTTCATATCGGTTATCTTGTCGCAGGCAGTTATATCATCCTTCTCTGTTGCATAGTTGGAGTAGCAGTAATTCTTCTGCGTTCCGGCCGCGTCACAGATAGTTACATCATTTTTCAGCAGTGCAAGGCCGGAGTAACAGTCGGATCTCTTGGATTCGCTCAACTTTTTGCATAACGTTGCATTCTCCCTTTTGTAAGCTAGACCCATATAGCAGTAGTCTGAAAAGGGTATCCTCTCTGATTCGGGCATTTCCTCGCAGGTTTTCATCTCTGGGTCTGTTTGCTCAACGACCTGAGCAGGAGGGCATTGCGAGGCGTTTGTAACAATCGCCCCGTTGGGGCAGACATATTCTCTTTGGACTTGGCCGCCTGTCTGAATGCAGCCGGCTAAAAATAAACCTGCAACTAAAAGGAGAAACAAGAGATAAACTTTCATACTCCATCACCCGAAGATATTGACATACCGGTATTTAAAAAACTATCTAGCTGGAAAGCGCTATGAACTTTGAAAGTTAGAGCCTCAGATGCTGTTCAGCAGAAGGCGGGTGGCGAGCAGCTTCCGCCGCAGCAGACCCAGCTATTCAAGCAGCATTGCCACCTTCCACCACAGTACACGGCACGATGCCCAGGCTCGCATGTTGGTGTTGGCGGTGTCGGAGTGTAACAAGAGCAGTCTGGTGCTGGTTTTTGCTGCTGGCCTGCGGAGCATGTCTTGTTGCACGTAGGTTTAGGCTTCTCATTAACTATTATAGTGACATCTTTGCAAGACTCCCACCCAATCATATCTACTGCGCAGGCTTGGATTGCATAGGTGCCTACCTCAGAAGGTTTCCCTCTAATAGTTCCGTCGAGCCATAGCATAAGGTCAAGCGGGTATGGCCCACTGCTTGAGGAATAGCCTACAAAGTGGTAAGGCGGCATGCCTCCGGTAACCTGAGAAGCTAGTGATACTGCGCAATCTTTGTCTACCTCGCATTCCACGGTTACAGGCTCGAAGTCTGGAGGATGCTCTGCAATGTCAATCCGCAGCTCGCTTTCACATTTTTTAGGGGGGGAGGAAGAGTCTGTCACTACAACTGTGAATGGGGGAGAGATGCTTTCAGCCGAACCTGGGGCCAGGCTCCCTGTTCCAGACAAGTTCCCGTCCGGGCTAAGGTCGAACCCCTGGGGTAGAGTAGAGCCCTCCTTAATACTCCATGTGTAGGGGGGAGTTCCACCTACAGCAGTCAAGGAAAAGGATCCAAATTGGCCCTCTATCCAGGAAGGGAGGGTTGTGGTGCTTATGTAGAAATCTGGGTCGCCGCAAACAGGCGTAAGGGAGATTGGGAACTGCTGCAGATTTGTAGCATCGCTCGGCCCTTCCATAAATTCGTTTATTCCTTCTTGAAGCAGTTTCAAGCCGGCTCCAGGACTGAGCACCTCGAGCTTGCCAGCATTGTCGTTCAGAGTTATGAGGTTGCCATCCTCTGTGCCATCAACTCTGCCATCAGACCAGTCTCTGGCTAGCGCTTGCGCAAGGTCGGCAGTTTTGACATTGAGGTTACGCGCATCCTGCACAAGGCCTGCAAGAAGCAGGCCATAATCCCTCTCCATCATGACAGCTGTGGCTGTAGCATTCGAGTCATAGGCAGCAGCAGGCAATGTTCCGGTAACGCTCCTGATGCGGTACTGCTGGCTCAGAGCTCTGTTTGCGAACTGCACTGCCTTTTCAGCAGCAGCTCCTTTGCTCATTGACTTGGACGCAAGGGCAGAAGCCATATTGCTGAAAGGTGTAACAATAGCATATTTCGCATCTGAGGGCACAATGGACCGCATGAAATAACTACTTGATAGCTTCACAAGAACGAGTGACGCTCTACCACCACTTTTTGCATCTTCGTAGTAAGAACCACCTGAGGATTCAACCAGTATATATGGTGGCCTGTGCGAAAGATTTAGCTCCAGCATCCCATCTTTATCAGAGTAAACAGGCCCTGCAAGCAGCTCCCCTTTTGTCCCATTATCGCTTAATGCATAAGCTCTAACAGCAGCACCTGACACAGGTCCTTCCATGAAAGTGGCGACGAGCAAGCTGTTGTTAGGTGGGAACAAGGCTCCTGTGATGTATGCCGCAAGCGCAATGAGAATGAGGATAAGGAGTAGATATAGAAGTTTCTTGAAGAATCCGGTTTTCTTTGCAACTGTGGGAGCGGGCGCTTCAATTTTTGTAACCTGTTGAGCAGGTGCTTCCACCTTTGCAACCTCAGGTGCAGGCACCTCCTTAGGAGCAGAAAGAGCGACCCCACATTCAGGGCAGTACTTTAAATTTGCGTTTATAAGTTTTTTACCGCATTTGGGGCAGTACTTCATAAAGAAAGTGTTATGCTAACCCCACTAAAATACTTTCGGTTAAACAATTGCTCGGACGCTGTTCAGCAGAAGCAGCCGCGGAACGCTTCCACTCCTGAAAAACAACTAAAAAAGAAAAGGGATCAGGGGCATCTTACCGCGGTTACGCACCCCTGGTTGTTTCTCTCAAAATCTGCATTCTTTTGCTGCCCCCAGCAAGCTGCAAGAGCATCGACTATTTGTTGAGATACTTGGCAGTTCGGTCCCTGGTTGCTCTTAATCTGCATTTCTGCCCTTTCTTTTAAACTCATGCACTTGTACTCGGTTATGCAGTTGTTGCTATCTCTTATACTCTCCACGCTTCCACCCTGCTGATTGCAAGTATTCAACTCCTGTTGCGTTAAGGTTTTAACTTTTGGGCAACTGACTGGAGAAAGGCATTGCGGGTATTTTGCTATGTTTGATTTAACTTTCTCAACGCTCTTCAGGTTCCAGGTAGGCCCACCCTCTCCTCCTTTTGGTTTGAAGTATACAATATATGGGAGTGGGTTAGTATCGGTTATGTGTGCAACACAAGCAATCAATTGCTCTGAGGAGGTAGTTCCCCTTACGACAACATTGAACTCAGTACACGGAACAACTCCGCTTGTTGATTCGCTAAGTTTAGTTATTGAAATATTTGATTCTGAGCCGAATACATTCACTTCCTTTAATATAATGGGTTCTGTAGAATTCCAAATCGGGTCATTCATGAAGTTCTTGCCGGCACTGTTGAAAATATAGTTCATTAAAAGTAAGAAATCTATGTCAGCTGCCTGCGGTTTTGCGGTATCAAATGAAAGGTCAGACTCTTGCTGCCAGTTTGAAGCCACAAGCTCCCCGTTATCAAGGTATACTGTGACTTTTGCATAAGGCTGTCCCCCACCACCAACACCTTGCATGGTGGACAATCCCAAAACTGAAGCTCTAGCACTGCAATTTTTCTCATCCTCAAGCCAGTAAATTATTTGGATGGTTTGGTTGACTAGTGTCCCTCCTTGCATATTCCCCTGCACCATCTCATATACAATTTTCATTGGAAATGGAGAAGGTTTTGGGGGAGGCGGAGTAACTGGCGGTGTTTGATTTGCGCTTGGCGGTTGTGCAGGAGGCTGTTGCTGTTGAGGTTGACCTCCTCCCGTGCAACCAAATAAAAGCAAAGCTAGAACCAAAATTGCTAAATATTTTTTCATTTATACCACCACTTTTATATTCAATTTACAGGTATTTAAGATTAATCATACATTTACAAGTCTCAAGCCAAAGCAAGCTTAAATTGTTCAATTTCACTTTGTAAAATCAGGACTGCCTCGGACGCTGTTCAGCAGAAGCAAGATTGGATGTAATCATAGTTACAAAGACCTGCCGGACTGATTAACACCTCGCTATATAAATTAACCAAACATATACTTTTTTATATGTTACGTTCATTAATATAAACATGGAAATACCGCTCTCGAAAAGGCTCAGGAAGAGAACCCACCAGGAGGTTGCGCTCCTTCAGGACGAGCTGGTGGAGATGCTGTACGGCGCATTCCAGCAGGAAAAGCCGGTGCTTCATGGCGGAACCGCAATCTGGAGGTGCTACCAAGGGAACAGGTTCTCAGAGGATTTGGATTTCTATGCAAGCACAGGGAAGGGTTTCAGGGAGCTGTTCTTCAGGGAAGCAGCAGCAAGAAGCCTTGAGGTGATAAAATACAAGCAGACTGCAAACCTAGTCTTCGCAAAGGTTTCAAACGGCTCGGTTGAGGTCAGGCTTGAAATAAACACCAGAAAGACAGTTGAAAAAGTTGTTGGCGAGTACGAGAAGGTCGACGGGAGCAGAATGGATATTTACACTCTCTCCCCTGAAGCCCTCATTGAAGAGAAGATGGCAGCCTACAGGGGAAGGAGGCTTGTCAGGGATGTATATGACATATACCACCTGAGCAGGCACGCTGCAAATGTGCGGGGCATGAGGGAATTCCTGCAGGGAATAGCGCCGCCTCTTGACGAGAAGAACCTCCGGGCGGTGGTATACAGCGGGGTTGCGCCCTCATTCAGGCAGATGGTCGAAGTTCTTTCCTCGAGGTTTTCCCCATGAAATACATGAAGGACTTCATGAGGCATTTCTCCTCCTTTCCGGTATTCACGATTTCCGACGCGAGGCTTTTCCTGACAGCACGAGGCGCAAGCAAAGTGTATGTCTACCTGCTCGTAACGAATCTGCTCAGGAGCGGGAGAATAAAGAAATTGAAGAGAGGAGTCTACACCTTCGGGGAGGACCCGATGCTCGCCGGCTTTGCATTTTCTCCCTCCTATCACGGGCTGCAGGATGCGCTCTCACTGCATAACCTGTGGGAGCAGGAGACGAACACCATAATCATAACCCCTCGGAGGGTGCGGAGCGGGATGAGGACGATTCTTGGCGGCAATGTTCTTGTCAGGAGGATAGGAAGAAGCATGTTCTTCGGGTTTGAGAGCATCAGGTATCATGATGTATGGATATCGGTTTCCGATGTCGAGAAGACGCTGCTGGATTTCGCGTATTTCAGGGAGCCACTTGACGAATCGACCCTCCGGGAGATGAGTAGGAGGATGGATGAGGAGAAGATGGGCCGATATCTGAAAAGATGCCCCGAGTGGGTGAGGAGGAAAGTATCAAAGCTCCTAGGGAAGTAGCTCTCAAGCCAAAGCAAGCTTAATATATCACTGCCTGGTAACCTAACTACTGACTGGTGGTGATTATGAAAAAACAAGTTGTAATCTGGGAATGCGGTTTCAAAGCCGAACAAAACGATAAAACTGGGGAGGATGAGGAGGAGGATGCTGAGGAAGAGGAAGAGGAAGACGAAGAGGAAGAAGATGATTAGAAGCAAAAAACAATCGTGGATACTCTTCTTAAGAAAGTATTGTTGAGGCTTAAGGTAAGAAAATGGTTGATTTGCGCAAGGTTGACTTGAAGGTCGTCGCCCGCAAGGTTATGGAGCAGTACGGGTTCGAGGCCGTGTTCCCTGCGAATTTGATGGCTGAGGTGGACGCCCTAGGGGACCAGGCACAGAAGGCTGAGCCGGGCGTCAGGGACTTAAGAGGCTTGCTGTGGTCTTCCATAGACAATTCAGATTCAGAGGACCTGGACCAGATAGAGTACTGCAAGGGAGTAAAGAGCGGAGAAATCCTTGTTAAAGTGGCCATTGCAGATGTGGGCATGTATGTGCCGAATGGCTCGTATGCAGATGCCCACGCGCACAGGAACACTACGTCAGTTTACACCGGGATAGAAACCTATCCAATGCTTCCGGACAGGCTCTCAAAGGGCCTTTCCTCTCTTCTTCCGGACCAAGAACGCCTGGCTGTGGTGGTGGAATTCTCAGTGCTGCCGGGGGGAGAGGTGCTGCCCAGAGGAATTTATAAGGCGCTTGTGAGGAACAAGGCGAAGCTTGTATACGAAGAGGTTGCTGCATGGCTGGAGGGCAGCGGACCGCTGCCTGAAACTGTTGGCAGTGTACCGGGCCTGGATGCGCAGCTCCGGCTTCAGGATGAAGCGTCCCAGCGGCTTGAGGGTTACAGGGTCGAGCAGGGGGCGCTGGAGCTGGAAACTCTGGAAGTGAGGGCGATACTGCAGCAGGGTAAGGTGTCGGACCTGATTGCCATCCATGAGAACAGGGCGAGGCAGATCATAGAAAACTTCATGGTGGCAGCCAACGGAGTCATGTCCGGCTTTCTGGAAAAAGCCAGAATCCCGACAATCCAGAGGGTCGTCCGCATCCCAAAAGACTGGAATAGGATTGTGGAAGTAGCCAAAGCTCGCGGAGCGTCGCTGCCGGCTAAGCCTGACGCCAAGGCACTTTCAGAATTCCTCGCAAGCCAGAAGAAAGCCGACCCGGAGCTGTTCCCTGACCTTTCTTTGACAATAGTGAAGCTTCTGGGTTCGGGAGAATATGTCATGTATGACAGTTTCCAGCCCCGTATAGGGCATTTCTGCCTGGCAGTGAGAGATTACACCCATGGGACTGCCCCAAACCGCCGCTATGTGGATGTGGTAATACAGAGACTGCTAAAGGCGGCGCTGGAAAGGGTGCCATCGCCCTACAGTAGTAAAGAGCTCTCGAAAATTGCAGCCTGGTGCACGGACAGGGAGGGGGCATCAAAGAAGGTGGAGAGGTTCATGGAGAAGGCTGAGGCGGCATTCGTCCTTTCCGGAAAGATAGGCCAGTCATTCGACAGCATAGTCACAGGAGTCTCTGACCAGGGCACATACGTGCGGCTCATTGCACCGCCGGCTGAAGGACGCGTGATGCGCGGGGTGAGAGGCCTCCGGGTGGGCCAGAAGGTGGTGGTGAGGCTCATAAACCTGAATCCGAACAAGGGGTTCATAGACTTCGAGGTGGCTGGATGGAAGGGCAAACGCCAAAAGAGGTCTGGGAGGAGGGGCTCGCGCAACTGGAAACATAAGCGAAGGTAGGTATAGCAGAGCAGAATGTAACCATGATTACATAACTTATCGACTATTTTTGCGTGCGTAAGCGATTCTCGAAAACAAGAAGCCAAAGCAAGCTTAAAATAGGCCTTGCCTCTTTCTATCTTTTCCCATTTTTCTCGGTTTCTTGCGGTGTGGGTCTTGATGTGGCTTGCCAAATCTTCGTGCCTGTGTTTTGCTCATAAAACCATCCATTGATAGTTGCTGAAAGAGGGTATATTAACATTTGGGGGCAATTGAACATTTTTTGAGGAGGCATCCAACTCTCAAAGCCAAAGCAAGCTTAAATATCGGAAAAGGCATAAATTAAGCATGGCTTGGGTACAAAGAAAGAGCGCATTTGAGCTTTATGAGATACCGGAAGGCAAGATGGGCATTTCGCATTCCAGCAAGGAATTCAGCACTGGTTATATGGAAATAATGCCGGGGAAAGAGTTGGCAAAGCACAACAGACCAGTCTGGGAGCATCTGATGCAGATAAAGGGGAGCATTGAGATTAAACTTTTTGAAGGAGATTCATCTAGAACTGTAAAACTGAATGAAAATGATACTTTGGACATTCCTCCTTTCCAGTTCCATATCCATTCTAATATTAATGGCAGCGAAAGTTCGCTTACAGTGTGGAAGGCTGATGGCGATATTACCGAGATAATAGATAACATTAGAAAGAACAAAAGATTGCGATGAGGAAAGGGGAAGGTAGAGGGAACCGAGAGGTTCCTCTTGCATGCGGGAAGGAAGACGGTTACTGCGGAAGATATAAGGCTGGCAAGGTAAATATTTAGAAGGTGATGGTTATGCCAGTGAAGGAGAAAAAGGAAGAGAAGCCTCCTCTTGAAGGAGTGCCGCTTCAAAGAACAGGTAAAAAGGATGAGTGGGCTGGTTCTAAGGAAGTGCCCGCTACCCTAAAAACAAGTCCAGCCGATCTTTCAGCGTCAAGTCTCGAGTTTATCAGGTCAAGAAGAAAGAAAGTTGATGAGAAGACAAGACTAGGTATAGAGCTTATTTTTGCTATAAGGACGGGAGATTTAAAAAAAGCTAAGGAATTGATTGAAGGAGGTGTTGCGGATGTAAATGCCAGGGGACCGTATGGAAGCACTGCATTGATAAATTCTGGAGCCTATGGAAAGACGCAGGAAGAACTCAAGGCATATACTGAAATTGGGCGGTTGCTAATCGAGAAAGGAGCAAAAATCACGGCAAGAGATGAGTACAACAGCCAGTTTTCTGCTCCATATGGAACTGCGCATCGAATAGCATCCGATAGAGGCCACACTGAATTTGTAAAGATGATTGAAACTGCGTTAGCTGAAACAAAGAGAGCAAAGAGAAAATAGCAGGAATTTAGAGGAAAGGGGAGGTTGCTCGCGCGAAGTGATTCAGTTTACTGGTGCTATTTTTAAATATCAAAAGAGGCATAATTTAGGGCATGGGAGTAGCATACAAGAAGGCAGGTGGCGACTCAGAGCTCAAACCCCAGTTGGAAAGGAGCCGCATCTTCGGGGACGATACCATGACACTACTGGGGGAAATAACTGCGCATGAAAGGGAGCCATACGCAAGAGAAATCTGGGAGAGCCAGAAGAAATGCGGGAGAGAGAGTGCTGTGAGAGTAGACGTGTTCTCTAAGGCGGGAAAGCTTGAGCACATTACCGTTTCAGAGAGGAAGGACGGGAAGCCGTTCAAGAGTGAGTTCAACTCCTCACTTGAGCCTGTTGCTGAAAAAACTACCGCCAGTCCTGAAATGGTGGGGGAGCAAAGGAAGAAGCTTGGCGAGTTCCTAAATGCTGCGGGGTATGACATCAGAAGCGGGGAGTTTTCCAGATTTGTAATTGGCAGGACCCCGGGAGTCCAAACTATTGTGAACGTTCAGGGCACCGAGCGTCATATATACCTTAACAAAAATATAGCTTCGACAATGCGGCTGGAAGAGGGGACGCAGTGCAAATGGGAGCGGGGGGAGGGCTTCTTAACAATGACTCCGTTGAAGGAAACCGCAATTTCAGTAAAAGTCCAGAAGATTGACACTTCATTACTGGTGACGATCCCGGAGGATATGCTGGCTGTTGGCGGGCTGAAACGCGGAGACTTGGTGGTATGGGTTGAGAAGGAGAGCCAACTGTCGCCCAGAAAATGTGAGGAGGGAGCGCCGAATGCCGTAAAAATCCGGAAATACGGCGGTAGCTTGGTGGTGCCTATCCCAACAGAAATGGTGGAAAAGCAGAAAGTGGAGAGAGGTGAGTATGGAATTTGGACTTTTGATGAGAACCGAGCGCTCTGGCTTGAAGTAGGAACTGAGAACTCGCATGACATAGGAATTGCTCAAATATGGAAGAATCTCGCGACGTTTGTAGTGCGTATACCCAGAGGTATGAGAGAATGGCCCGAGGTAGGAGAGGCGGTTATTCTGGAAGTGAAGGATGGGAAGCTGTTCGTAAGGCCAAAGCAAGCTTAAAATAGATCAATTTTACGTCGTAAAATCAGGGGCGATTGGAATGCAAAAGTTCGAGAAGATGTTCGATGTCTCCCAACTCTGCCTCCAATCCCTTTTTTGAATATTTTGAAAGCTCTTCCTTTCTTTTTTCAATCTTTTTGTTTTTTTCATATTCTTCTCTATAAGAATATTTTTCTTTTCTCAACTGTCTTATTTGTTCAACAATCTCTTGTGCACCTTCGATCCTTTCGGCATAAAAGTCCATGACTTTTTCGTTCTCATGATCCACTGCCAGGAAGGTCGTCTTCTCAAGTGAAAGAATTGTTTCAAATAAATTTTTGTTTCCCACCACTAATCTTCTGAATCTAGAAGTTTCAAGACAGATATGTGAAAGCTTTTTTTCGCTGTATTCGAAGAACTCGCAAAGCTGATTGACATTGCATTTTCCAAATGCAGGATATTCAGAAAAGAACTCTTTTAAATCCGCCATTTCCTCTTTTCCGGGAAGAGCTTGGCAATAGTCTTTCAGAGAATATTTTTCTATATCTTCAAGCAATTCTACTACTGGTTCTGAAAGGAGGGAATGAATATATGTTTCTCTAAGTTTTTCCAGTTTTTCCAGATTTTTCAATAGGTTCTCGTAGCTGAGGACCTTTCCCAAATCAACTGTTTCTTTTTCCAGCTCAGACATTTCTGCCAATATTGTTTCTATTCTGACCTGCTCTCTTTTGAGTATCCTGTCTTTCTCTTTCATTTCCTCTTCAGTTTTTTCGTATTTTTTGCTTAATTCGATAATTTCTTCAAAATACCCAAATTCTTTTTTTGCAGGATCCATCCTGTTATCTTTGATGAGTCTTGCAACTGACATAAACCTCTTTCCTGCATCTTCCGGGATGTTGCCCTTTTCAAACTCGCTCGCCACGTCCATTACAAAATAATCTAATTCCTTGTAGAGTTTGATGCCTTTCTTGGAAAGTTTTATCCGTGCGTTAAGGTCAGGGTTCCACATGTTTTTTTCTTTCTCCCGTATTGATTCTACGTCTGCCATCAATCCTTTTAGCCGTTCCGAAAGTTTCACAATAGCAGAAAGTTGGTTCTTTTCGATTTTTTCCATTCTTTTTTCTAAGCTATGGTGTGTTCTTTTTAATTCGAGTATCTCTTCTGCGCTAAGCATCTGATTCGCCTCAGCCCTCTTATTTTTTGGCTTCTCCGTCTATTTAATCTTTGCTGAACTTTCGCAAGCGCTCAAGAATGCTTAAATTGTTCAATTTCCGTCTTAAAATCGTCATCGCCTCGGACTCTGTAGACTCCAGAAAGTTATTCTGGCCGAAAGTATTTTCAATAAAGCCACCGTAACAATTTTCATGAGGTACTGTACAGAATGCGGTAAAAAACTTATAAAAGCAAATTTAAAGTACTGCCCTGAATGCGGGGCTGCTCTTTCCAAGGAAACGCCTCCTCCTGTTGGTGCAGAACAGCCACCGACTGCTGCGTTTTCAGCTAAAGCCGGAACGGAAAAGCCGGCTGCGGAGGAACCTGCTGCCAGAAGCAGGAAACCAGGATTTCGACCATTGCGATTTGTTCTTGGTATGCTTTTGTTTTTTGGTATGATGCTTTTAGTTTTTTATTTTAGTGGAGTCTTGCATATTGAAGATCAAGCTACTTGCGGTAATGTGACATGCAGTGATTACTGTGATGGTAATATTCGATATAACGGCTTCTGTGTGATTGGTCAATGTGAATATTATCCCGAAGTTTGTCAAAATGGTTGCAGCAATGGCTCGTGCAATTCTCCTAAAGCTAACTTATCACAAATTTATATCTCTACAAGTTATGAGAATAAAGAACCTTACTATAGCACTTACTGTGATAGAATTAATCCCTATGATTTGAGCGTTCGTGAAGCTGCTTCAGAGGCGATTAGAAAGCATCCTGGAGCTTACAGCGTTAATCAGCTTTTTGACATATACGACTGGGTGAAGGCAAATATAGAATATCAGAATGTCCCACTGGGGGGAATTCCTTATCCGGCATCAGAAACCTTGGCAACAAAATCCGGAGATTGCAAAAACCAGGCAGTTTTGATAGTCTCCATGATTAGGGCAATAGGCGGAACGGCCAAAGTTGTAGTAGATGTGGCTCCAGAATGTAAACACGCCTATGCAATAGTATATTTTGGTTCATCAGAAACAGATTTGAGTAATTTTGCCCAAGCAGTCACTAACCACTATGGTTCTAATGCTCAGGTAAATTATCTTACATACGATAATGGTATTTGGGTAATCTTCGACCCAGCTGGCGGGCATTATCCAGGCAATACATTAAAGAACTGTACAGGAAATAGAACAGTTAATATGATAACAAGTTGTTTAGTTTGTGTCAATCAATATCCGAATATGCCTTATACGTTTAATGATAAATGTTATTCCCAATGCCCTTCTGGAACAATTACGGCTAATCAATACGCATGTAAACCTTGCCCGGAAGGTTACGAGAGTTATAATAATCAATGTGTAACATGTCAAGCAGGCTATATTCTTGGTAACGATGGATTATGCCATCAACCGTGTGGAAGTCCTACTACCTATTGTCCATCTGGCAGTTATTGCTCTAATGGACAGTGCTACAGGAGCTGATTATGGAAGTAAACAGATGAAATAGCCGGTTTCTCGCAAATTCTCAGTAGTAAAATCGTCGTCGCCTCGGACGCTGTTCAGCAGAAGCAGTTGGTGAGGTCAGTCACAATGTGCACACTTTCCTATGGTATTGTTCGAGTTCGGTGTATAAAAGGTTATTCCAAACTGGCTTAAATAGCAGAAGTATTTTTAATGGGGTTTAAATTAATACTCTTCATGAGATACTGCGCAAAATGCGGTAAAAAGCTGCTCGAACCGGACGAGAAGTTCTGCCCGGAATGCGGGGCTGCTCTTTCCAAGGAAACGCCTCCTGCTGTTGGTGCAGAACAGCCACCGGCTGCTGCGGTTTCAGCTAAAGCCGGGAAGGGAAAGCCGGCTGCGGAGGAACCTGCTGCCGGAAAACGCAAATCAGGATTGGGGGTAGTGCTGCTTATTCTGGGTGTGCTTTTGTTTCTTGGTTTAGTGTTTATAGTTCTGCTTGTTGTTGCGCCACTTATATTTCTTCTTTTAAGCGGAGGAGACTCGCATCCTGTAGTTCAGGATGCTTGCGCCAATGTTACATGCAACAGTTATTGTAATGGCAGTATTCGATATTTCAACGGCTTCTGTGTGATTGGTCAATGTGAATATTATCCCGAAGTTTGTCAAAATGGATGCAGCAATGGCTTGTGCGATTCTCCTAAAGCTACCATGTCGCGAATTAATATTTCTTTCGCAAACAGTTCTGAGAATGAAACTGAATATTTTGCTTACTGTGATAAAATTAATCCCTATGATTTGAGCGTTCGTGAAGCTGCTTCAGAGGCGATTAGAAAGCATCCTGGAGCTTACAGTGTTCATCAGCTTTTTGACGTATACGACTGGGTGAAGGCGAATATACAATACCAGAACGTTGCATTTGCAGGAATTCCTTTTAAGCCATCGGAAACCCTGGCAACAAAATCCGGAGATTGCAAAAATCAGGCAGTTTTGATAGTCTCGATGATTAGGGCAATAGGCGGAAAAGCCGAAGTCCTAGTGGATCCCGCGTGTAAACACGCCTATGCAATAGTATACGTTGGTCCGTCGGAAGAAGATATGGTCAATTTTTCTCAAACAGTAGCCGACCACTATCATTATAATGCCCCCAAGGTTAATTACGTTGAGTATGATAACGGTACGTGGGTAGTCATTGACACCGCCGGCGGGTATTACCCAGGCAATACATTAGAGAACTGTACAGGAAATAGAACAGTTGCCATTGAAACAAGTTGCCTAGACTGTGCCAATATATATCCAAATTCGCCTTATACGTTTAATGGTTCATGTTATGCCCAATGCCCTTCTGGGACATTTGCTCTCAGTCAATACATATGCATGCCTTGTCCGGTGGGTTACCAGACTTATAATAATAAATGTGTGAAGTGCCCGAGTGGTCAGATTATAGGTACAGATGGATTGTGCCATCAACCGTGTGGAGGTCCCACTACCTATTGTCAATCTGGCTCTTATTGTTATAATAATAAATGTGTAACATGTCAAGCGGGCTATATTCTTGGTACAGATGGGTTATGCCATCAACCGTGTGGAAGTTCTACTACTTATTGTCCATCTGGCTCTTATTGCTCCAATGGACGTTGCTACAGGAGCTGATTACGAAAGTAAACCAGATGGAATGGCCAGTTTCTCGCAAATTCTAAGTAGTAAAAGTCGTTTTGCCTCGGACGCTGTTGACCTTATCGCACTGATAACCTCAGTCACATACAAACTTTCCTAATAGATTTGGAAGTATGAAATATTAAAATATTTCTTCGACAGCAAGCGAAGTTTAGAGTTAAACCTGTACATTTTCTTGTTTCGTATATTTGATTATACATAATATTTAAATAAAGAGAGTGAGTAATCTTAGGGAGGAGGTATCGAAACTAGTAGATTGTTGGTTGATGTTTATGGTGCACGCAGCAGTTCTAAAGTCTCCTCGCTTGATGGAGATTAAAGAATTTAAAAAAGATGTCCCTCCAGGCAGTGTCCTTCTTCGTGTTGATGCTGCAGGAGTTTGTGGTACTGACCAGCATATTTATAACGGCACACTCACCACTGCTAGATATCCCCTTATAATAGGACATGAAGTGAGCGGAACCATCGAGGCAATGGGTAGAGATTGCGCAGTTAAGTCATTCGACAAGCTCAAAATCGGAGACCGTGTCGCACTCACGCCTGGGATTACGTGTGGGAAATGTTACTACTGCAAAACTTTTCCACATATGGAGAATTATTGCATAGACAGGAAGACACTGGGCTCCAACGTAAGTTGCAATAAGCCACCATATCTTTTAGGTGGATTTGGAGAGTATATGGTCATACCTGCTGGTTTTTGGCTGCATAAACTCCCTGATGGGATTTCTAGCGAAGAAGGTGCAATAGCTGAACCTTTGGCAGTTGCCATCAGGGCAGTGGGCCGTCTTTCATCCCCAGGACTCCCTTATGCCCAGATGGGGTTGGGAATTGGTAGTGGTGTGGTTGTACAGGGGGCTGGTGCTATAGGATTGCTCGTTTCTGTCTGTGCAATGCTCAGTGGTGCAGATGTAACGATACTAGATAAAATCCCATTTCGCCTTACAATGGCTAAGAAATTTGGTATTAAAAAAACAATAAATGTTTCTAAGCTTACTGATACTGAGCTAGTAGCAGAAGTGAAGGAGGGATACAACGGAGTTGGCCCTGATGCAGTTGTTGAGGCAAGTGGTGAGTTAAATGCTGTGCTACCGGGATTGGAGATGGTGCGGAAGGGTGGCAGGTATGTTGAACTTGGTCATTTTGCGGATGTTGGGGAGGTAAAAATTAAACCAAGTTTTATATGTCGCAATGATCTGGAGTTTGTTGGCAGTGTTCTTGGCTCACCGCAGGATTATCGCAAGGTGATGTACCTTCTTTCTCACTCGAGTTTGCCATTCAAATCCATGGTAACCCACCGCTTTGCTTTAGAAGAAGCAGAGTCAGCTATCTTGAATGCAAAGGCGCATAAGGGTTTAAAGACCATGGTATTCCCTAACGGTGATTAAATGGCGAGAGGACGGAGGTGAGGTAAATGGATGACCAGGAGGATTGGAACGATAGGTTCAAAGGTCTTGTCTACTCTTACAATCCAGCTTACTTGGAGTACCTTTCCAAAAATTTTGCAATAGATTCGTCAAATTTTCCACGTGCTTCAAGAAAGAATCATCCATCTGACTCAATTGTTAAAGTTGACAGTGTAGAATTTGGTTCTTCTCTGTTCCCGGTGATTGCAGGACCATGCGGCTTGGAGAGCAGGGAGCAGACACTTGAAGTCGCAATGCGTATGAAAACTCTCGGCGCTTCAATATTCCGCGGCTTCCTATGGAAGGGACGCACATACCCGGGATTATTTGAGGGAGTTGAGGAGAAGGGCATCCCTTGGCTTATTGAAGTTAAAAAAGAGGTTGGGATTCCAATCAATATAGAAGTCCGCACTGAGGAGCAGTTAGACTTAGTTTTGGATGCAGTAGATGTCGTCCAAATCGGCGCACGCAACATGCAAAACTACGAACTTCTTAAGGCTGTCGGCCGTGCGAAAAAACCCGTTATACTTAAAAATGGACTTGGAGCCGGCTTGGATGAGTTCTTGGGCGCTGCGGAGTATATTCTCAATGAAGGAAACAAAAATGTAATGCTATGTCCGCGCGGCGTGAAGTCGCTGCAGGGGAACGGGTCTAGATTCGCTCTGGATTTATGTTCCTTTTCAATACTTAAACATCTTACTCATCTTCCAGTAATCGGCGATCCGACCCATCCCGGAAATCATCATTTGATAATCCCAAGCATATCAATGGGGATTGCGGCTTGTGGGGCGGATGGCTTGCTTGTTGAAGTCCATCCTGACCCCCAAAATGCGTTAACTGACAGGCAGCAGCTCCTCGATTATCGCGAATTTGCCTTAACAATGGAAGCTATAAGAAGGATTCTACGTGCTATTGGAAGACGGCTGGCTTAACAAGGGCGTACATGAGCTACTCTCCTGGCATGCGTCTCCTCTAAGTATTTCACCATGCATACCAGTGCCTCATTTATCGGTGTAGCTATGCCGTGCTTTCTCCCCAGTTCTACAATCTTACCATTTAAGAAATCGATCTCGGTTTTCCTGTCTTTCATAAGGTCTTGATACAGGGAGGAATAGTTCTTCGATTTCAGAATTCTCTTATCAACCTCCTTAAAAAAGTCTTTTCCAAAATGAACTCCCTCTGCCTCTGCAACTTTAAGGCATTCTTCTACTATGCCGTGCCTTAGATTATCGAGGGCGGGAGTTCCGACCTCATTAGTTCTTATCTCAAATATGGCACTCAGGGAATTTATCACGCAGTTTATAACCAGCTTGTCCCAAACATCCTTATTCAAGTCATCCACAATCCTAGTATCCAATCCACTTTCATTGAATAACTTTGCTATCTTCCTTGCCTCTTGCGTGTTTCCAAGAGCAATCCAGCCAGAAGAAGTTATATTAACCTCGCCTGGCTTGGTGAACTCCACACCAACATGGAGCACGCCTCTCTCAATATGAATCTTGTCTCTTACAACCTCCTTAGCAATCTCCTCATTACCAATCCCATTCTGCAGTATGACTATTATCGTGTCATCCCTGAGAAGCTTTACAATACTCTCCAGTGCTCTCTTGGAATCGTAGACCTTGGTTGTCAATAGCACAAGGGAATTCGGTGGAATTTCTCTTATCTGAGTATCCGCCTTTGTCTGCAATACCGCCTCCATCTCCCCCTTGACACGAAGGCCGCTCTTATGTATAACCTCCACATGCCTATCGGAACCAATAAGCGTAACATCATTCTTGGTGTAAAGCTTAGCTCCGCACATGCTTCCTACCGCACCTGCGCCAAGTATGAATATTTGGTTTATCGTGCTTGTTTCCTTCCCCTTCATTATCTCACTACCTAAATTTACTCTCATTTTAGTACCCCCGTATATTATAGTGCAGATATTAGGTCAGTTTATCTAGAACTTCTTCAAGAGGTGTTTCTGAAAGAATCAAGTCCCTTCCCACTTTGTAACAATTTTGTCTGAACATCTGAGTATCCCTTACTGAACCGTAATCATACAAGCTTAAACTTCTGTACATCAGTACAATCCCGGCCATCAATCTAGAACGATGGAAAAGAACTTCTTTTTCTGGCGTATAATCCTGTCCCGTATACTGTTTCCAAAATTCATCCAATGCATTGATAAGAATTTCTTTAGATAAGCTTTTTTTGATATGAGTTGCAATCATGTCACCTAAAAATTCTCCCGCATCACGCGCTCTGTCACCATACTTAACAGTCTGGAAATCTATCAAAAAGACATTTCTGCCATCCCAGATTAAGTTTCTAGGACTGAAATTTCCATGGATTAATGTCTTCATGACTTTTTCATCCTCATCTACCCATCCTTGTATTTTATTTAAAAGCTCTAAATCTCCTATTCTATTGCTGTGATTCATAACCATTCTTTCGTATGTTCCATGAGCTCTTCTGCTTATTTCTACAGGTATTTCATGTATGCTATGCAGTTTCCTTAGACATGAGCCTATATCCTTACAGACTGATACTAGGTTATCATAAGGCCCGTCATAAAGTGGCTTGTATCCGTCCATATACTTGGTTATGAGGATGCGATTTTTTTCTGAGTATCCTATAAGTTCTGGAATTTTAACTTTTGATTCCAGGTCAGAAGTTTTTTGTAAGAAATTCATAACTTCAGCTTCTTTTTTTGGCAGCTCACTTGAAAACGACACTACCATTAAATTAGGATTAGCCCTTACAAAAGGCAGAAATCTCTTAATAAACAAGTCAGTGGAGTTTGTTTTAACTGATAAGCATAAGTTAACACTGCCCTCTTTTATCTCTTCTATTTTTAGTACTTCCAACTGCTCTGACGGAAATGAAAGCTTACAAGACCTTAGTAGACTGGAAACAAACACGGGATCATAGTATAACTTTCGAATTTTTCTAAGGTACAGCTCGTTTTCCTTAGCGATTAGAGGATCATCGGCAAACACTAATCCGCCTGCCCCGCCAACCAATTTTTTATCTCGGGTGGTATCATAGTTCTCAATGTATGCGAGATCTAAACTTCTATGTTTTTCCTTTATTCTCTCATCTTCAGCAATTTTTTTGATCCTCTCCTCCAGCCTTTCGATTTTTCGTACATCACCTATTGCACCATCCGAATGTTCTCTCTGAATCATACCAATATATTCCTTTGTGATTAGGTCTAATCTGTTTTTGACTTTTTTATCAAGGAAATTTAAATTTTTTATAGTACTGCTCAAAGTGCCATAACCGCCAACTTCCATTTCTTTCATCATATTTTTATGAGATTTATCGCCACTTCTCGTGTCATCTGCTGCTCTAGCGTCTTCACTAAACTTAGTTAGTTGCAAAATCAGTTCCCTTAATCTACGTTTCTCTTCATCTGCATTTTTTAAATGGCTCATACCAACATACAACTCCATAATTTCAGCTGCACTTGACTCTCATATCATTGAATGCAGTTCCGCATATATCCCTCGTCTGCCATAAGTATCGTCTCCTAAAATTGCTCATTTTGAGTATTTAAAACAAGTAGGAGAATTAGGAGATGATAAGAACCATCTGGTTCTTATTGCCTCGGACGCTGTTGACTTTATCCGCTTGTTAAGGTCAGTCACATATCCATACACACTTTTCTATGGCTATTTTGTGTTCGGGTATATATAAAATATTGCTGAAGCTTACCTAAGAGGTAAATATTTAAAGAATTAACGCAGAAAGCGTTACATGCCCAGAGTTACTGTACTGTTTATTTTAGTATTGCTTTTACTACAGTTGGTTAGAGCTGAGGTCTCGCTGCCTCCTTGGAGTTGGGATCAGTATACTGGTAGCACTCAATGGCGTGTAGATGTTACCGATGATGAAAGTGATTGCGGAATCGGGGTACAGGTTACCCATCCTACAATTACGATACAGTTCAATCTAAAACATGCCCAGATGGGAGATATCGGTCATGGGGTCGCTAGCGGAATAGTTAACGGCAACGTCCTTAGTATACCTGGCAGGTCTGTTCCCGATGGCGCTGGAACTTCAGTATTATCCCCTTATGACATTACCTTTACCTCAGATTGTTTGACATTTACTGGGAGTTATACCTGGGTTTATAGCGATTCAGCAGGTTCGTGCAGCGGTTCCACTACATTAAGCGGAAGAATTGTAAACGGATGCCCTGCTCCAACGGTAGTAATCCCGCCAAGCAAGCCACCAGAGCAGACAACAGATGAGCAACTTTCAGATGCACACAAAGATTTGAACAATGACTTTGGTCTGCGCAAAGAAGCCTCCTTTTTAAAGCTGCAGAATATCCTTTTAAACGACCCCCAAACTGCTGCGGAAATCCAAGCAAACAAGGCTAAGATAGACGCACTAGAGCCGTCTATCGAGGCAAAATACAAGGTGATACTTGATGCAGACCCCAACAACTTCCAGGCAAACGTGGGCATGGCCGAGCTGAAGAAAAGCCAAGGGATGACCCATGAATACTACGAATACATGGACAGGGCAATAAACAGCGGACAGTTCACCGAGAGCATGAAGGAAACAATGGAAAAGAACCTAGCCAAGGAGCTGGGCTTTTCAACATTCCCAAAACCAGCCAACAGCCTGCTGATGAGAACAATCAGCAACCAAGCTTACCCGTGGAAAGGAAGCTTGTATGACATGGACGTCCAGAAAGAATCCTCTGACCAAAACACCTGGCGTGACAAGCTCTTTTTTACCCTGGGTCTTAACAAGGATGTCGTGAATGCCATAGCTGTTGTCAAGTGAGAATTATGACAAGACAAAAAATAACAGGAATGCGAATTGCATATCTGCTGACGGCGCTAACTCTCTTTCTTTTCCTTGCAGGCTGTTGCGGGCTTATCCCTCCGAATCCAACCGCAAACAATACAACGATTGGACCTTCAACAAATGTAACCTGCATGAATGAGACATGCTTCTTCATCGCAGCGGCAAATAACTGCGAGGATAAGAACCTGACCGTTACTGACGATGTCGGGACTTTCAGCTACTCATCATCAAAATACTGCATCTTTACAAAGACGCTTGTGAGCTTGAACGACAACGAAAGCCAGGAGATGAAGAACCTGCTTGAAGGAATGAACATGACCTGCATATACGAGAGGGGAAAATTTGACCAAAGGTGGGTCACCTCCCTGATATACGGCATTGAAAACTGCCAGGGTGACCTGAAGGACCGTCTTGGGGATTTGACTCTGTTCACCTGAGAAACGTACTAAGGGAACGTATGTTCTTCTGTTGAGCTAAGGGGGGAGCTACCTGCACATAAGGCCAAAGCAATCCTAAAATAGTCCAGTTTTACGTAGTAAAAGTCGTTTTGCCTCGGACGCTGTTGAGTATCGCCACTTGTCAGGCTCAGCAACTAAAAAAGCATTTACACTTTCCTTGTGTATTATTAACACTCTTGAATATTAAATTATGTTGGCGAGAGGAACGAAAACTACCGAAATGTTTATATTTCTTATTTCCGAAATATAATTCGGAAAACCGAAAGTGGAATAATGTATCTCGAAAAAATACTCGGAACAGGCACGAAGGTAAGCGTCCTGAACCTGCTGGTCAACAACCCTGAAAAGAGCTATGTTGAGAAGGACTTGGCAGCAGAAGCTGGAGCCGCGGTATCTGAGATAAACAGGCAGATGCCTACACTTGTTGAAAGCGGACTGGTCCATCTGGAGAGGATTGGGAAGACAAAAGTCTACTCGATAAACAGGGAGCATTTCCTAATTCCCTCTCTGGAGCAGTTGTTCAGGGATTTGAATAAAGTTTATCTTGATGCGGCCAAAAAAATAGCCAAATTTGCAGCCTCGCATGCCAAAAGCCTCGAGGCTGTTATTCTGATAGGCAGTGTTGCAAGGGGAAAGGTCAGGAGTGACATAGTAAAAACACCTAGCGACATCGATTTAGTTTTTGTATTGGAGAATGCGGGAGAAAAAGAAGGGCTCTTTAATGCGTTGATTGCGTATATAAACAAGGAGATTGGTTCTGTTTATGGGGTTGTTTGTTACCCGCTAGTACTAACTAGAAGTGAATATATCGAGGCTTTGGAGAAGAGGGATGTATTCATAGTTAAGGTGCAGTCTGAAGGGGTTGAGCTGTATGGTAGAAAGCCGAGAAGATTTGGTAAAGTGGGCGCTTGAGAAGGCGGAAGAGTATCTGGTGTCCGCCAAGAAGAATTTGGAGGAGGACAGGCTGTTTGTTGCCGCTGAGGAAATATTCAGAGCGATGGAGAACTCGCTTGAGGCATTACTTTACCAGCAGGGAGTTAAGAAAATAGCCTACCCTGGAAAGGAGAAGGAATTCACCGGCAGACTTGCACTGCAGTTTTTGATGAGGGATAACCTGCTAAAGAAAAAGATTATTTCAGAGGTGGATTATAACAGATATCTCAGCTATGCCACGAAACTTCATCAGGCAGGTTATAAATATGGCTCGTTTGACGAGAAGCAGCTGGAGGAGGCATTGGAATACGCTGAGGACCTCTTCAACAGGGCTCTTGCAAGAAAATGAGTATAGGCATCAGTTTATTTAGGGTTAATGCGATTGATAAAGTCATAATGTGCACACTTTCCTATGGTATTATTGGTGTTCGGATATAAAAAGTATTTGTTGAAGCACAAATTTTCTGAAGCCAAAGCAAGGTTGATGAGTGAGAGTATGGTGGGAGGCATCTAACAGGTGGTTTTGAGTAGAAATGGGCTGGAAGGGGCAGAGAAGGTGTTTCAGTGACAAAGAAACTCACAATTGACTCAGCGTTCAAGATAGAGAACATAGTAGCTTCAGCCAATTTGGGGGTGGAGCTTGACCTTTACACTATTGCCAGCAAAATCAAGAATGTAGAGTATGAGCCAGAGCAATTTCCAGGTGCAATACTCAAGTTCAAAGACCCAAAGGCATCTCTTCTGCTCTTCAAGAACGGCAAGGTAATATGCACAGGCGCAAAGAGCGAGAGGGAAGTTAAGTATGCCTTAGAGCGAGCGATAAAGCTACTGGCTCCCCATACAAAACCTCTGCCCTTTCCCAAGAAGAAGGGATAGTTTTCCGAAATCTATTCGCCCTAGTCTAAAGGGCTGGTAGGTTCGTGGGGTTGTGACCATCATGATTCCACCACCCAACCTACCAAAAGCAATCTTAATATACTCTGAATACTAACTACTAACGGAGGTCTGCGAAGTGGAAGTTTTAGAGTTGCTTGTATACTTATTCGCTGCAATTTTGATTCTTGTAGTGGTTGCGATACCGTTTATCATGCATCATAATAGGGAGAAGGAAGAACTTAACAAACCAAAACAAGAAGAGAAGGAAGAAAAAAATATATTGAAACATAACTATTCGGGGATATACATTGAATGGAGGAAGAAAAGACACTACCTAATTGGAATAAAAAGCACTTATGACCCTGCCGTAGATAAGCTCACAGAAATTAAATTGTGTTTTGGAGACCCACATATACTACCAACTACCCGACCACCACAAGTTAAGGAAAAACCTCACCAAGCAAGTTGATGAGATAAAGCCAAAGCAAGTTTAATATACTCTCAGTTCAATATACTCTCAGTTCAAATTACTATGTGGTGATATAATGAGTTGCTTTTCCAAACAAAGAAAAAGGAGGATGGAGAAACGAGCGAAAAGAGCGGAAAGTAGGAGGTTTGGTGGGAGACGTAGGTAACTATGCCCTATTTCTTGCTTCATCGTTTGGACTTATGATAAATTGAAGAAAAAAGCAGAGAAGAAAAAGAAGCCAAAGCAATCTTAATATACTCACTATACACGTATCTAATAGAGTGAATGCATGCTGGATGATTTTGGAAGAAAGTGGATGATTTTGGAAGAAAGAAAAGGATATCATTTTTGTTCTGCGTTAAAAATGTCATTTCTTACAAAAGTTTTTCCATTGAAAGCAATTGGAATTCCTTCTCCCAACATATTTTCTGCATGAATGTGCAGATGCGGTCCGGTTGTTCTTCCTGAGTTGCCTACTTTTCCCAGAGGCTGCCCAGTTGTAACCAACTCTCCTTCAAAAACAAGCAAACTCCCTTTTTTAAAATGAATAAGACTAACTCTCGCCTCCGAACAATCCAAAATAACATGATTCCCGCCAGGTTCTTTTTCATTTCTTTGCATAATTGGCATATCCTCTGAAAGATTATTTGTCTCAAAAACAATTCCACTGCACGGCGCATAAACTGTTTCATCGAAAATATAATAATCAGACAAATTGCTTGAAAAAAATCCTTTTCCCATAAATCCAAGAGAATCTATTTTAATTATGTCATACGCATATTCCTGCGATTTAGATTCATGATGACTATTTAATGCAGCATTGCTTCCTGCTTCCGCAAAAAAATATTGCCCCCCTTTCAAAGGAAACTCAAGTTGCACTGCCTCCACAGGATAGAATTGCGCTCTAAAGCAAGTAATAGCGGTAAGCAAAAACAAAACTGCCATTATTAGTAAACAAGCATAATAAAAATAATCTTTGATTCCAAGCTTCTTAAATAAAGGAAGTTTTTTTGCATTTATTGGAAGTTTTGTCTTTAACTGAATCATCCCTACTTTTTGAAAAGAATAAATACTGGCAATCAAAAACATTATTGGAAAAAAGTATCTTAAATAATAATTGATTCCAGCCCAAGGAAGTAAAAAATAAACCCAGATAATGAATGAAGCACTAAAAATAAAACGCACAATCCAATCAACTTTTGATTCATTTTTACCGACAATTTGCCACAAAATAAGCAAAAGTGGAAAAACCAGTGAAGACAAATAAAATGGAGCAAGTTCAAATATTGCAGTAAAATCCATATCGACTAATAACTCTAAAAACGTATAAAAGATTATGCCTTTTCTGATATTTAAGCTTTTTATTCGAAGTAAGCCAGCGGCGTGCACCTCTCTTCAAGCCAAAGCAGGCTTAAATATTGAAAATGAGCTAATTTAGGCATGCTGAAAAACAAGAATGCTGAGGGACAAGCTGAGAAGAGAACAGAGGTAGTCTTCTACTTCGAAAAGCACCAATTACCTTATTTGAAATTTCTTGAGGAGTACGTGAGGAGGAATAAGCCTGATGTAATTGTTCTTGAGCGCCCTCATGAGGAACTCTTCTACGATATGCTGAAGGGGAAAATCAGCGTGAAAGCATACATGGAAAACACGCATTTCCAACACAGCAACCCTGCATTCTCAAAGAAAAAATACGAACTGCTCGGGGAGCTCTACGGGGAGGGGGTGAGGGTTGAGCCGATGCTTGCGGAGGCGGTTGACGAGCTGAGAAGCAGGCTGAGTAGATTGAGGTATCTCGCCGCCTTTCAGTCCGAATTATCCATTACAGGACGAGATTTCGAAAACGCTGTGAGCGGGAGGATGGATTTCGCGCGACTGCTGGGGGTTGAGGGAAGGCTGAGGGACATGAGGAGGACAGTCGAGCTTGCTGAAAGAATAAAGAATGGGGAGCTGAAGGGAAAAATTCTTGTAGTGGTTGGCTCGGCGCACACAGAATCTAAGAATCTACTTGAGAAGGAATTCAGCAAGTCCGATAATGTCAGCATAAGCTTCGTTTACCCATTCAGGGACATGGTTGCCGACATGTTCCAGGGAGCTAGTGAGGTCTATCCTCCGGGGGTTGAGCTTGCAAGGGCATACGGCCAGGAGCATTCCAAGGAAAAGGAGATTTGCAGCAGGGAGAGGAAGAGGCTTCTTGGTGCGCGCGATCTTATCTACTCCCTCATATCCAAGGACCTTCAGAGCAGCAGGGGGGATGAATTGAGGAATTACGAGGCTGTGAGAGCTGTGAACAAGCTTGGATATGAGGACTGCAAGAGAATGTTTGAGATGATTGTGAAGAACGACATGTCGAGGAAGGAGGCGTTTGACTTCGTTCAGGAGTACGTGAGGAGATGAAGAAGAGGTATGGGGTTGCCTAACTAAAGCAAGCTTAAATATCGAAAATGAGCTAATTTAGGCATGGTCGTTAAGCAGGAGGCAGGGGCTGAGGATAAGGAGAGAGCTTTTGAGTTCTATAAGAGACTTTCCGTTGAATGGGGCCATTATGCCGAGAAGCAAGAGCAACCATCCAAGGTTCTTGATGGGATTATCCCTGCCCTCAAGAAATATAATGCTGAAGACGTGGTGGATATTGGGTGCGGTGGCGGTAGAAATTCAATCTACCTAGCGAAGGAAGGACGGTTCAATGTTACTGGCGTTGACTCCTCCAGAGAGGCGCTTGAAATATTTAGAAATAGGATTGAAAAGGAGAAGCTTGAGAATGTGCACATTGTTTTGGGAGATGCTACAAAAATCCCGCTTAAGGATGAGGCTTTTGATGCTGCAATTTCCTGTCTTGTTTTCGACCTTGGTAATACAGCTGAAAGGAAAAAGGCCGTAAGTGAAATGGGGAGGATTCTCAGGCCAGACGGGATTGGATACGTGGCTGGGCTTTTCTCAGAAAAAGAGAGGGAAGAGCTGATAAAAATATTGCAGGACTCTAGATTTACGGTATCTGAGATAATTCTAAAGCCTTACGAAGCCGTGGATATTGAAAAAAAATTGTGGGTTCTTGTTGCTGAGAAGAAGGAGCAAGCCCCGAAGTTGCCGGAGAGGATGTAACCATAGCTACAAAGCAGGCTGGAATGATGGTTTTAACATGCCGGTTAAATACGCCAAATCAGAAGTTCCCCTGATAGGAAACAAGGAGTTTGCAGACTTTCTGGTTAAAGAGTTCAGAATGCCTGAGGGCATGGCAAGGGAGACAGCATTCCGTTATCCGCAGGAGAAAAAAGAGATGATGCTGTTGCTGAAGGAATGGATAGCGAAAGCAGATTTCGAAAGCATAGAGGGGCTTCTGGGGAATAAGTCGTATGGTACGATTTCCGAAAATTTGCAGATTCTAGAGAAGCATAGGACAGAACCGTCAGTTTGGCTTCTGGGATTGATATCCAATAACTTGGAAGAGAACATAAAAATCCTGGAAGAGAATAAGATACAATCTCGTATGTTACTAGGAGCAAATCCAGCTTATTTAAAGGCAAACATCCAGGCTCTGAAAGACCGGGGAAGAAATCCGGCAGAGTACGCCAGAGCAGGACGTTTAGGAGAAGAGCCGGAATATTTCAAAGAGTTTTTAGATAAATTTGAGGGAGATATAATAAGGAAGCTGAAGGAAAAAATGCCCAAGGTACCTATCGAGGATATAGAAGCACTCGTGAATAAAACCCCATCACAAATACTTCCTATCAAGATAGAGGCTCTAGAGAAGAGAAGAATAGACATATCTGGATTTACAAACATAAAGGAATTTGTAGACATAATTCGCCCACCAGTAGCAGAATTAGGGAGGTTTTCGGGCACTCCTAAAAATGAGAAAGTAGCTGGGTATTCGGCTACTGAATGGAAGGAGGTAATAACATTCTATACTATCCCAGACAAAAGACAGTTTAAATATATAATGGCAGGGCTTTATCCTAACGAGCAGGAGGCTTTCAAAAAAATAGAGCAGAGAATACGGGATGATGGGAAAATGAGCAAAAAGGAAATAAGGGAAATTTTCAAAGAACATGCACCAAACTACATAGTACGCGATTTTTCAGAGGCATTAGACTCCAGGCTCAGTAAAATATTGAAGAATTTTGAGAAAGACGGAGCCTTGAAGAAAAGTGAAGAAATTGTCGAAAAGCAAGAATAGCTGGCATGCTGCGTGGAACTGGGGCCTGATAGCGAAGGGGGTTTTCTAGCGAGTAGAGTAGGTAACCATAGTTACAAAGCAAGCTTAAATATTGGAAATGAGCAATTCATCTGGATTTTTATGCCTAATGCAGAAGCAAAAAAGCCGGCTGAAGCTACCGGCATGCGAAAGAACGTGGAGGAGCAGTCTGTGGCCTGGTCTATTAAAACCAGCAAAGGAGAGGAGCATCCTGGAAAAGGAGGAGTTGAAACACTTGCCGGAATTGTAAGGCTCGTAAGGGAGGAACACCCTGTCAGAGACATCATAAGAAAATCTTGGGGAAAGGATGAGACGTATAACGTTTATCTGGAACAGCCAGGCTTGCAAGAAAAAAGAATAGGATATGTTGTGTTTGCTTACAGGAAAGTTGGGAATATCAGCATCGAGAACGGGAGCATGTATACTGCATTGATTGAAAACAAGCTAAATGAGGAGGACAGTGTTGTGCACCTAGAGACATTCCGCCCCTTTTATTATGTCTCGGAGCGAGAAGCAGGAGATCTTGGGAGAAAGGGCATAGGAACCGCTGTCCTGGCCCAGGTGCTTGAGAAGTCCGAATCAAGAGGAGTTGTTGGCGCTTCATGTTTTACCAAGGAAGAAAAAATGCAAAATTTACTTGAAAAATCTGGCTTTCAAAAAATAGGGGAGAATGCTTATTACAAAGCTTTAGTTCCCGAGCCAAAGCAGACTTAAAAATTAATCCATTTTTACGTCGTAGAATTCGTTTCGCCTCGGACGCTGTAGACCTTATCGCGTTGATAACCTCAGATGCAGGGGAACACTTTCCTGAAGTGTTATTTAGTGTTTTGATATAAAAAACTACTGCTGCATCATTTTTTGAAAATTGATTTGATCTCTCTCAATAGTTCTCCTGCATTTTCAACTGCTTCTTTAGCTCCTCCCTCACTGTACTCGGAGAGGTAATCGGCACTCTCCCTAAGGTCCATCGCATCCTCAAAATATTTGTAGTATTTTCTTTCCAGCATGCCTGCATCAACGAAGAGTTCCTTGAATGCAATCTTAAGCGCATAATGACTCTTCTCCCTGTACCCTTTGCTGTAGACAAGGGCGCGTATCCCGTGGAACATTGCGTAGTAAGCCTGGACAATAGCCCACTTGAAATCACCTTCTTCGAAGGATAACTTCGCTTTATTCAAATCGTATTCTGCACTCTTTAACTCTTTGGCTATCATCTCCTGGGTGATTTTGCCTTTTATTATTCGCCTCTCCTCGAGCATTTTTTCAAATTCGTAGCTCATTTTCCCTCACCCACAATTCCTTGCCAGCTGTTACTTGCTCACAGAATGCTTTATCTTTCTCTTTCAGCTTTAAAAATTCACTGCGGTCTGCAAGCACCGGTTTGATTTTTCTATCTGTTTTGAATCTTCTTATTTCAGCATTTACGGCATCTTTTTCTTCACTCAGTACAAACAAATCAACATCTGACTTCTCCGTGTCATTTCCATCGGCACAACTGCCGTATAGGATAATTCTATCTGAATGCATCTTTATTTTATCAATCAGTGGGTTCAGCTCTGAGACATTTATGAAAACTTTGAACTGCTTGACTTCAGGATTCTCCATGTTAGCAGAATAGAACAGCATTCTTCCCCTTTTTTCAACATTTAGCATCTTTGCCCTTGCCAAGCTCCTCAGAATCTGGTTGGTGCCCCCTACGCTCATTTTTATTGATTTGGCTATTTCCCTCCCGTACATCCTTGTGAGCGGTCTTCGGGCGAGGAAAGCAAGGAGCTCCAGAGTCTTCTTTGAATATTTGTTCATTATTCTGAACATATGTTCATTATTTTGAACGTAAGGTTTAATAAGCTAGTACCCAAAATGAAGCCTCGGACGCTGTTGACCTCATCATGTTGTATCAGTGGTTGTTCATGTCCTCATCGGCATTAATATTGCGGATTCCCTGCTTAAATAAGCTATGCAGTTCACTCCCTTTTCAGCCTCTCCACAAGGCTTTCAACGCTGCCAGCTTCCACCCACCATGAAGGGTTCTCCATGAGCTCCCTGAATTTCTTGGGGTTGTCATGGAGCAGGTCTTCTAAAAGGATTACATCCCCTTTGAATATCTTGAAATGAGTATAGATTCTGTCTCCGGTCTCTCCCAGAATGTCCAAAGAGACGGCGTTGGCTATCTTCTCCCGGTAGTCGCCCGTATACAGCACTTCCGCACTCCATATGGACTCATTATTATAGAAGCCATGCATGCAGTCATAAAGTTTTTTGACTATTGGGTCCTTGATGTCACCGCTCTCAAGCTGCTTCCTTCTTATGAAAGAATGCACATAGTGGGCAGGCTCGTGGGATTTCAGAACATTGAGACGTACTGCGGTATCCAGCTCAAATATAGCCTCAGAAACCCTGATGCGCCCCGCAAAATACCCCCCTTCGCTATCAGAAAGTTTGTATGAGTGTTTTGCTGCTATGAACCCTTCCTCAGCCTCCTTTATCTCATCCTTGCTTAGGATGTCCCTGCCGACTCTCCGTATCATGGTTCTCATGCTTCTGGTGAGTTCCTCATCAACCTTGAATTTTTTCATCAATTTTTCAATATGCGCTTTATGCACCCATGCCGCTGCGCCCAGCTTCCCAAATCTCCAGTCATCATCTATCCTCTTCAATACATCCTCTAATGACTCATGCTTGGGCTCGGCTTCTTCCTTCCTATGGAAAGGGCGGATAAGCTCCCTTATCGGTTTTAGGTCCTCTTTTGCTGCTTTTTCTTCCGGGTTCTGCTTTCCTATAAATTTGACATTTTCCGGCATGCCAAAATTATGGGTTTCATTCTTTAAATAGTTCCGCGTTTGCCCGGAAAAGGCCCTAGCTGGTTCAGGATTGTCCAAAAGAGGGACCTCGCTTCCCTATAATTCCCTGCTTAAATAAGCTATGTGAAGGAGGAAAACCTATTTTATTTCAGGGCTCTTTTCTTCAGTTGTTTGTTTAATTGTTCATTTGCTGCTCTTTCTTTTTCCATATTCTCGAATGCTTTGTTGGCAGCGCTGGCAAAGTCAGGAGTCCCTTTAACCCTGCTTTTAAGCGGGTCAGGAGCATATTCCCTTACAGTTATTATATCCTTCGCCTGCTTTTGGAAAGGCAAGCTCGGCTCAGCTTTTCCTCCAGTCTCCCACTCGGGCTTTTTCTTCAATTTCTCGGGCATAGGTACCACAGTTAAAATTGCTCATTTATCATATTTAAACATAGCACAAGAGGAACCTCGCGGTTCTTTCTAATCTCCCTTTCCTCTACCTTACTGCTCTGGCTTGAGAATTACTCCTCAAAAGCAGAGCTTATATCAATACTTCGTCCCTAATCCACTCCTTGCGAGTAATGCCACCACCGCCATTATAACGTAAGTAAGCATTAAGACTGCAAAAAATACCTCCAACCCCCAACCGAGTTTAAAAATGACTGAAATCAACAGTCCTGCGGCTAGTATGATGAACAGAGTAATTTGCCAAGGACGGGGATATTTGACGCCTGCGCTGCTTGTTGGAAGCACCTGCGCTACAGGAAGATTTGCCATTCTTCGAATCGGTGCTAACCACTCAGCTACAAGTTCTCGACTCCCGTAGAAGGGGAATGGCTCTCCAATAGGTGTAAGCAACAAAAATTTTGATCCTCCTTTAATGCTGTAATCAATCTTTATTACTAAAAAACCTAAGGGGATTTCCTTACCTCCAGGTTGAACATTCCTAATTGCGGCTAAGGGGATTTCAATACCCTCTTTAGGTCTTTTAAGAAACATACCGACAATAGACTTTCTGAATTCAAACACAAGCCTCTGGTTCGTAAGATATAATGTTCCATAACCTGCATATGTGGACCACCTGTCAGAACCACCTTTATACTTAGCTTTCCCCGTTTTAACAATTACTTCGCCTTTTTTCAATTCCACAAACCCACCCAAATATACCTTACCAACCTGATGTCTTCCGCAGTAACCGTCTTCCTCCCCGCATGTAAGAGGAACCTCAGCGGTTCCTTCTAACCTCCCTCATGCTCATTTGTAGATTTTCTTCCTGTGCCCCAGCGTTTCCACGACAAGCTTCCTCTCCTTATCATCAATGAAGCATATCACCCTGTAGTCCCCGATGCGCATCCTCCAGGATTCAACATCAGCCAGCTTTATGAAGAAATGGTGCGGGAACTCCTTTGCCCTCTCGAGCTTCTCCGCAATCCTGAGGGCGGTTTTCCTGTCTAGCTCTCTTAATCTCTGGAGTGATTTAGGCGTCCAGACAAGTTCGTAGGTCATCTAGACACCGAGCTTCTCCAGCACTTCCTTGGTTGAGAATGTTTTCCCGCTGGCATACTGCTTCTTTGCTTCCGCTATATCCCTAAGGGTTTCATCGCTGAGGGTTCCCTCCTTCCCGGCAAGCTCGGCAATGGACATGAGCTTGTTAAGCACTTCGTCATATGTTTCGCGCGTGTACTCCCTGAACTTGCCCAGCTTTGCCCTTGTTTCCGGAGAGATTTGAATGCTTGTATAGTTCATCTATAACCACCTATAGAATTATCTATGATTGGGTATATAAACCTTTCAGCCTCAAGAGGAACCTCACGGTTCCTCCTAACCTCCCCGCGCGTTAGAACTAGCTTTCAGCGGTTAGAGAACTGTCGAGATGTCTCCCGTCCTATCAGCCTTCTTTTTATTGAGTTCGGGGAACCTCTTCGCCATTTCCTCAATGGCTGTTAGTCCCATCTCCCTCTCAAGCTTCGCCATTTCTCTCCGTCTGCGCTCTACATGCTCCTTTCCCATTCTTCCTGTTTCCATGTTCCTGACTGCTTCTCTGAATTCCTTTTCAGATGAGTAACCCAGCCTCTCCAACACCTTTGCAGATTCCCTGTGCGCCCTCTCGCTTGCTTCATTTCTCATTCTTTGCTCCCTGCCTTTATCAAATTGCCATTTGGTCAGTCTCGTAGGTAATCCTCTATGTGCAGATTTCTCTAAGTGTGCAAATGGTCCTATTTCCTCATGCTCGCCTCGTCTCGCTGTCCAGTCCTCTCCCTTTCCTCCCTTTTGAAGCGGCACTCTTTCAAGTCCTCTCCAATCCTTTTCAACCGATTTGAAATATTCTTCTTTTGTTAAAGGTGATTTTACAGCTTTTAGAACCTCTTCCTTTATTGGTATGTCACCAGAAAAGCCAGCCGTAATTGTCCCAGGACCCTCCTTGACTGCCCCTTCCTTCAGTAACGCGTTAAGTGCTGATTTGAACCTGTCAGAAGCTAAGGTCTTATCTGATGGCAAGCCGGATTCCTCGCATTTCTGCCTCAGCGTAGTTCGGGTAAGTCTGTTTCCTCTAGCCTGCTCCTTATCCAATATATTATAGACTGTTTCTCTATCTTCGGCTATTGTCTCGGATTGCTTTCGCAGCCATTCGGGTATTTGGACATCCCCGCCTGTTTTAACTGTCCTCGGCATAAACATCACCACTTAAAATTGCTCATTTCTGATATTTAAATCAGATCCCAGACGGAACTTCCCACTGGCTTTTTTGCATCAAACTTTGCTGCTTTTTTAATCTGGAAAGCCCATTCATCAGCGCTTCGCACCCAGTCTGGTCCAAGCAAGCCTTCAGTAGAGGAAAAAACGATAATTCCTGGTTTTCCAAGGTGCCGGAATTCCACCTGTACATCAGTGTTTATTTCTATACCATACCGACCACGATGTGAGGTTCGCTCAACATTTGTGATTTCTGTTATCGGGATTTCAATACTTCTTGTGAATAGGTTGAATTTGAAATACTCCACAAAAAGCCTTTGGTTTGTCAAATAGAGAACACCCGACCCCAAAGTCTCATATCCAACTACTGCTTTTTTCAGTATTTTTTCTCCTGCTTTCAACTGCATGGTTCCACTCTGCCTGACCGTTTGGGGTATTTTCGTTAGTGATGGTTCTTTCCAGGGGTACTTAATGATAGCATAGATGCCTGTTACAACACCAAGTATGCAAAAAGTAACTAGGATTGGGTTCAGCGGAGGGTTGTAGAAAGCATAAAGTAGAAATATTATTGCTAGAAGAATAATTGCAATTCCTCCTCCTCTGCTTCTGGGAATATCTGGTGCAGGCATAATATCACTGCTTGATTTACACATTTTTAGTATTTAAACCCTCAAGAATGAGCATCGCAAGAATCAGGAATAACTACTTCAAAAATGCCGGAAAAGCCCAAGAGGAACCTCGCGGTTTCCTCTACCCCCCCATATAAGAATGGGAATATAAAAAGAGTATCATCCCTGGGCTCTCTTCCTAAGCTGCTCATCCCTCTCAAGTCTGTCCCTGATCGCAGCTATCCTGTCCTCCACCCCCGGTTGCAGCAGGAAGTTAATCATCTTTGTCGACTCGTCGGACAATGTTATTGTCTCCTTCAGCAATTCCTTTGAGTCGTCAAGCGAGACGCCTTCACGTATGAGTCTGTAGCCTCTCACCATGTGAGGGACCTCGAACTTTTTGGGTTCCAGCACTCTGTAGGTGACCTGAATTGGGTTTTGGGTAGTCATTCTGCTGTATTCGCTCTCAACCATGATTAGAAACTTGCGCTCTGACTTGTGCACTTCATCTCCCTGCTGCTTTTCGGTAAGCTTCTTCTGGGTTAATCTGAATACGCCGCCTACTTCAAGACTAGTCATAGTATCCGGGTCCACCAACCTGCCCATAGACTTCTTTGTTATACCTACATTTTCTAGCCTGGTCATGATATTAGGGATCGTATAGTCCCCCGTGTCAATCTTTATTGGTGTTTTGTCATAAGGTGACTTGAGTTCCAAATTGGACACCTTGCCCGGGTTCTTCTGACAGGAATCTTCAAAACATATGTTTTTTTGAAAAGCATTGCCACCGTTAATCTCAACTACCAGAATCTTCCAACTAAGCGGTCTTATCTCAACTGTCTTTTCACCATCTCTGTGAACCCAGCCGTACTTCGTCTCCTGAAGTGCTTTCCCCTCCCATTTCAGCTTCTCTTCCTTTGTTTTCAATGCTATGGGTCCCCTGCTTTTCTTACCCGGTTCGTCCGAATCTCCAACTTCTACGCCATGCCCCATAAGCTCAACCTCCACCTAAAATTGCTCATTTTTGATATTTAAATGTTGCATGCTGGGTATTCAGCCAAGCCTGTGGCGCTGGAAGAAGCTTTCCTTCGGCGGACCGTATGTTTCCTGATCCTTCAGCCATTTCCTTGCATTCTTGTCCGTGAATAAGTCCTCAAGCATCTCCTCCCACTGCGCAGGCGTGATTCTCTTCCCGATGGTGCCCTCCTGCTTTTCAAACTTCCATTCCATGTCCTGCCCGCTGTAGCCGAAAACCACCAGCATGTTTCCAACATGGGGCAGGCCGCCCGACTCCGCAGAGCGCTCAAGCCTGAAGTGTATCTCCCCTTGCTGGGGAGAGGGTTTCTTCTCGTAGGATATGCAAACCCGCTCGAATTTCTCCCCTCCGAGGGAATGTTTTGCCTGCAGGGTCCCGCCTGGCAGTCTCTCAACAGTAAACTCGCCAAACCTCGGCACATTCACTGTCATTTTCTCCTCTTCCTCTTGTCTTCTTTTAAGTATGCTTCTCATGGAACCACTGCATGGACATGTAATAATATGCATAATCAAATATAATAAATTAGGCAGGGATAACGTTTATAAATGAAAATTGAGCAATAGTTTGAGAATTGTACTAGATTGGAGGGATTAGATGAGAAACACTCTTGTACTCGTTCTGCTTCTACTGGTTTCACTCACTATTTTCGGATGTGTGAATATGGGAGCAACAACATGCAAGCAAGACACAGATTGCAAGGACTGGCAGGTGTGCAACCAGAAAACAAGCAGATGCATTGTGAGGGAGGGCTACTGCGCAGCTGATGTTGACTGCACAGACGCGAATAAAGGGTGCAACATGCTCACCCACAAATGCGAGTACAGAGGTGGATTCTGCCTGGATGATTACGACTGCAAGGACTGGCAGGTCTGCAATAATTCAACCAACAAGTGCGACCTGAGGAGTGACAGGTGCGATGCGGATTCGCAGTGCGAGAGATGGGAGAACTGCAATGTGGCAAAGCACAGGTGCATCTCAAAAGTGGGCTTCTGCTCTGATGATTACGACTGCAGCAGCTGGCAGGAGTGCGATAACAGGACGCACATATGCACTGCGAGCACAGGCTACTGCAATGACGAGTTTGACTGCGAGAGGTGGCAGAACTGCAGCACAAGCAGCCACCGCTGCACTGTAAAGAAGGGGTTCTGCGGTAATGATATTGACTGCGATGCGAAGTACTTCTGCTCTGAAGACCATAAATGCAAGCTGCGGGCAGGCTACTGCTTGAATGACTCAGACTGCGGCTACTGGCAGATGTGCGACTCGCAGAATCTTGTGTGCAAGGCCAGGAGGGACTACTGCAATGATGCCAAGGACTGCGGGAGCTGGACGATATGCAATGCAATCAGCCACACATGCAAGCCGAAAGAAGGGATGTGCTCAGTTGACAGCGACTGCGGAGGGTGGCAGATGTGCAATGATAAGCACGCCTGCGTGACAAAGGGCGGGATGTGCGGCTCTGACAAGGAATGCGGAATGGATGAGATATGCGACCTCACGCCGGGCAGCCCATCATTATACACGTGCGTGAGAAAGAACATTCCATGCCAGGGAGACTGGGACTGCATAGGCTCAACATGCAACCTTGCAACGAGATTGTGCAGGTAACTAGTTGGATGTAATCAGCATCTTTACCCTATCACATATCTCATAGAAAGCAGGGTCCCTCTCGTGCTCTGTCCTTGGTCTGGGTATGTCTATTGGTATGTCTCCTATGACCCTGGCCGGCCTTTTTGAGAGGACAATAACTCTGTCTGCCATGAAGACTGCCTCCTCAATGAGATGAGTTACCATGAGGAAGGTGTTCGTTGGTATGCGGGTATCTCTCCATATGTCCAGCACATCCTGCCTGAGGGTTTGGGCAGTGAGTGCATCCAGAGAAGAGAAGGGCTCGTCCATGAGCAGCATCTCGGGCTCAACAGCCAAGGCTCTGGCTATGCCTACTCTCTGCTTCATGCCCCCGGAGAGCTCTGAGGGATAGGAGTTCTGGAATTTCTCAAGGTCGCACAGTTTCATGTAATGGCTTGCTATGGCATGCCTCTTTATTTTTGGAATTCCGAGCACCTCCATCCCCAGCTCTATGTTCTCCCTCACTGCGAGCCAGGGGAAAAGCGCAAAGGTCTGGAATATCATTGCTGCCCTCCTTGGGTCAGGCCCCTCTACAGGCTCTCCCTTGAAGAGCACCTCGCCGGAGCTGGGTTTTTCCAGCCCTGCAATTATTCTCAGTAAAGTGCTCTTTCCCCCACCGCTCTGCCCCACAATGCAGATGAATTCATTCTCCTCAACATTAAATGTTATATTATTTAGTACCTTCACCTTGCCGCCCTCCTGCGTAAATGACTTGCTCAGGTTCTTTATGCTTAGTATAGGAGGCATGCTCTCACTTAGGTCATTTCAAATTTATATCTTTCTGCTCTTGCAAACAGGCTGCTCCACACGAAACGGTTGAGCATGATAATGGTGAGCGACATAGTGGCTATTGCAATTGTGACAAGCCATGGGTCGCCCCACTCTGCAGTCGCCTTGTTTATGAACGCACCCAATCCATTCACGGAGTAGGGCTGCAGCGGGTATGCGGAGTCATTCACAGGTTTGATGAGCGTAACCTCTCCTGAGTAGAGGGGTATTGAGACAGGCTTTACAACCTTCTCAGCCGTTCCTATGTCACTCACGTTGAAATCGATGGGCATACTCCTGTTCCCTGATGATGAATGAAGCTCAAGTGATGCGTTGTGAACACCAACGCCATCCACCTCCACCATGCCAGAGCATCTCCCATCGAAGCAGTTGATTGTTGATATCTTATCACCAGCAGTGGCAGTTATGCTGATGAGTTCCACTCCAGAGTAGTTCGCCTCGAACGGAACATGACCTCCGTAGTTTATGTATTCACTCACTATGCTGGCATTCCATGCGCCCCCCCAAGCCTGTATACTGCCAACTATTATGCCAGGGAATATTGCCGGCAGCAGCACGTACCTCACAAAATTCCAGTCCTTTATTCCAAATGAGTTGGCAGCCTCTATGACATCACCAGGTATGCGCCTTATTGCCCCTATGAGGTTGAAGAGCAGATACCATTGTGTGCCTGTGAGGAGCAGCAGCACTGATGCCGTCTCAAGACCAAGCGGGCCGGTTCCGAGATACTTGAAGACAACTATTATTATGAAAGGGAACAGAGCAAGCGCTGGTATGGACTGCCCTATGTCGAAAAGCGGCAGGAAAATGTCTGAGAGCAGCTTGCTCCTTGTGATGAGTATGCCTGCGGCAAGAGTCCAAGCAAGGGCTATGATGTATGCCACGAATATTCTGAAGACTGAGTTCAGCGTCACCCAGGGTATTGAATACACCTCAGGATGCTTCTGGAATGAGAGCTGGAGGTCTGCGAGCGGCTTCTGGAGTGATGCGGCAACAAAGAGTCCTGTGAAATACATCACAATGAGGAATACAAGCGAGAAAAGCACAAGCCTGCGGAGCGCCATCCTTCTAGGGTCGAGTGTTATTTCTGGAGGATGGAACTCAAGCTTTACATTAGGGGTCTTAAACACCTGGCGTATTTTTTGGACGATGTGCAGTCCGTAGACAGCCTCCCGCAGGTCATCGAGTTTATCAAAAAGGAACTCTATGGCGCTGACTATGGGGGAGGTGCTCTTTTTACGCGGCTCCGCTCCCTCCAGCGTCTGCACCTTAAATTTTTCTGAGTAATCCATGAGAGGTGCCCACACAAGCTTGTCAATTGAGAAGATGAGCAGAATGAAGACTATGAGGCCGAAAACTGCGGATACAATGCTGTGTTGTACATATACTGAGCTTGCAAGGTAGTAGCCAATTCCTGGCAGGGTGTATAGCCTGCCGCCGAAAGTCATGAATTCGCATGCAACTAGGAAGTACCAGCCTCCCCCCCATGCGAGTATGCTGCCTGTGATGAACGCCGGGAATATGAAAGGCAGCAGGAGCTTCCTCATGTACATGAAGCCGTCCAGCCCAAAAGCCCTTCCAATATTCCTCAGGTCTTCTGGCAGGTTCCTCACAGCACCGTACACCCCGAAGGTTACCGCCCAAGCCTCTCCAGTGAAGATGAGCAGGATGGATGCTATCTCAATGCCCAGCTCGCCAGGGAAAAGGTTTACGAAAAATAGTATGGCTGCGGGCAGGTAGCCCAGAACAGGTATGGACTGCAGTATGTCCAGAAGCGGAAGCATAACCCTCCGAGGTTTCTCGTACAAGCCCGCAATTATCCCGTAGGAAAGGCCGAACAGCACCACGAGGACGTAGGCTACAATCATCCTAAGCATTGTCCTGAAAATGAAATAGGGAATGTGAGGTGTTTCTGGGTTGTTGCTTATCTCTGCAATCCAGCTTGGAAACTTCTCATGAGAGACTAGGAGGAAAAGGAGGATTAGAATTACTAGAGCTATAGCAATTTTTGTGAGGATATCTCTCCCAATTTGCATCAAGAGTGTTTTTGCGAACAAACTTTATATTAATTAACATCAAATTAATACTGGAGTTGGTGATTCTATGGCTGGAAAGGCTATTTTGGTGATATGCGACGGGTTGGGTGACAGGCAGATCAAAGGCAAAACGCCGCTGCAGAGGGCGAGGAAGCCGAATATGAACAGGCTTGCCTCCACGGGGATAACCGGACTTATGCACACCATTGCGCCTGGCGTAACGCCTGGAAGCGATACTGCGCATCTCGCTCTTTTCAGCTATGACCCGTATACATGCTACCAGGGAAGGGGGGTGTATGAAGCTCTTGGGGCAGGGCTTGAGCTTGAGGAGGGTGATATTGCATTCAGGTGCAATTTCGCAACAGTAAGTGAAAGAATGGTTGTGACAGACAGGAGGGCGGGCAGGATAAGCGGTATTGGAGCTGAGCTCGCAAAAGAGTTAAATGGCCAGAAGGTGGACAGCACTGAGATTGTCTTCAAGGCAACCACGGAACACAGAGGAGTGCTTGTCCTCAGGGGGGAGGGCCTCTCGAGAAACGTCTCTGATGTCGACCCTCACGAGGCAAGTGTTGCTGTGCTGAAGTCAAAGCCTCTTGACGGGACGATGGAGGCAAAAAGAACTGCGTTCATACTCAACAGATTCACTGAGCTTTCATATGAAGTCCTAAGTGTGCATCCAATAAACATTGAGAGGGAGAAGAAAGGGAAACTGCCTGCGAATATAGTGCTGGCAAGGGGTGCGGGAGCGTACAGCAGGCTGGATTCCCTGCAGGAGAAGTTTGGCATAAAGAGTGCGTGCATAGCAGGAGGTGCGCTCTACAAAGGAGTCGCGAGGGCGGTGGGAATGGACGTCATTGATGTGAAGGGCGCCACAGGGACTGCTGACACAAATCTGATGGCAAAAGCAGCCGCAGTGAAGAGTGCGCTTGGGAATCATGACGTGGTGTTCCTGCACATAAAAGCAACAGACAACTTCAGCCATGATGGGGATGTGAAGGGGAAGGTTAAGATGATTGAAAAAATAGATAAGGTGGTGGGTTACCTCATGAAGACTGAGGCATACATAATTCTGACAGGGGACCACAGCACGCCCTGCGCACTCAAGAACCATTCCGCAGACCCGCTCCCAATAGTGATATACGGCGAGGGAGTGAGGGTTGATGATGTGAAGAGGTTTGATGAGATATCATGCATGAAGGGAGGGCTGGGGCATGTGAGGGGTTTGGATGTGATGCCTGTCATACTCAGCCTTATAGGAAAATCAAAAATTTTCGGCTCCTAGAGTGAGTTGATGGAGAAATACCGTTTTCTTGAGCATACTGCCGATGTGCTTTTCGAGGCTTACGGGAAGAGCTTTGAAGAGGCGCTTGAGAACGCGGCAGAGGCGATGTTCAGCGTGATGAGCTATGTGGATAGACTCGCTGAAGAAAAAAGTTTCACTGTTGAGGAGCAGGCGGACAGTCTGGAGAACCTGGTTGTTTTCACCCTATCTTCGATTCTCTCAGAAAGCGAGATAAGAAAAATTCTTCCAAAAAAGTTCAGTGTTGAGAAGTTTGAGGAGAGAGGGAACTTTAGGGTTGTAGGAAAGGTTTTTGGTGGAAAGTGGGATGGCGGGAAGGTCAAGACAGAGGTAAAAGCTGTAACACACCATCTACTCAGAGTTGAGAGAAACAAGAAAGTGAGCATAAGAGTTCTACTTGATATTTGAGAGAGTTTTCCATTAGGAGGTGGAGAGAGCGGATATTGCATCGTATGCGTTACTCAGCTCGTCAATTGTTGATGTGAGACTTACGGAAACTTCAGTGCCAGTTGTCTTAATTTTGATGTTTGTCAGAACAGTTTCCAGGGAACTGCCGCTTTTGGAAACCCCTTTTACAAGTGAAATTGTCTTTTCCAAAAGTTTTGAGATGTTGTTTGCCCCAGTGGCACCATCCGCAAGCAGCATGAGCTTGAAGTCAATGTCATGCCCTGCTTTGTTGACTGAGAGCCCCAGCGAGTCCGTGTGCGAGAGAGCACTTAGGTTTAGTGGTCCAAGACCGGTATTCATGCTCTGCTTTATATCCTGCGAGCTCTCAATCATAAATATGAAAAATGAGTTCTTGTCAAAGTTATCATAAATTCTGCTGAGGTTACCTCTGCTTCTTATGCTCTCGCCTTTTCCTGCATCCAGGTCAATTGAATCTTTAACTGCTTCCTCTGTGCCCCCAACGAGCACATTTCCGCCACTGATTATATTCCCCCCAATGAAGGCAAAGTATGTCTTGTTTTCGGGCATTTCCTCCGGGCTTACCTCGTACATGACATGATTGTTATAGTTCAGCTCTGTTACTACGTTATTTAGTTTCATTTTTTCCAAAATCTTGTCCTTGTCTATTGCGCCACTTGCAATGAAACCGCCATAACTCTCGCTTTGCTGGGTGAGTGAATCAAGCTCAAAGAATAGGACAAGCCTGTCAATCTTCTCTGGGTTTATGCCTGTTGTCTCCTCAGCCCTGCTCATTTCAGAGTTTATCTCGCTGCTGGAGCTGTAAAGGGAGCTGAGGTCAGAGTCGTTTAGAATAAAGGATGGTTTTAGTATAACTACTGCATTCGCAGATTTCGGTATCATCTCAAACTCGTCTTTGCTGCCGCCCCAAGGTATAAAACCACAGCACCCCAAGAGGAGCAGAGTCAGAATAAACAGGGGTATTATTTTTTTCATAAAGGGGATTTGCTTATGGGGATATAAAAACATATCCGAAATACTTTAAATAATGAGAAGCAAATAACCTATGATGTTCAGTCTTTCTGATTCGCTTAAACCCAAAGCCGGCAAATCAAATCCGCAGAGCAATATCCGAGTGGGGAAGGATGGATTCGACATAACGTTCAGGAGAGGCAGCTCCACTTATACTTTGCATGGCTATCACCTCTTCGTGCTCAAGAGGGTTCAGAATGAGTTCAATATTCCTGCTCTTTTCACAAGAAAGTTCAAGGGAATTCCATTCTCTATTCTCTATGACTTTGAGGATGAGAGGGAGTACATCGTGACTGTGAATGTCAGGAAGAATATTGTTGAGAGCATATTCAACGGGATTGAGGGGCTGGAGATGGAGTATCTTACAGAATGCCTGGATGAGGAGATAGACTCCAAAACACTCTGGAAGTATGTCGCGTTCCCCCTCCCAGAGCAGGTTTTAGATTACAGCAACCCCTCCACTGCGCACACAGTGCCTGCACAATTGAGAGTGTACTACAACCCAGAAAGCCTTGCAGATGTATACCACGCTATGAGAGGCGATAAAGCGAAGCTGCTGGTATCTTTCATCCCCGCATCAGAGGCTGAGCTTGAGAGGGAGAGGGCATTCTATGAAAGAGAATTGATAGGCGCAACTGGCTCAGGTAGATTTACCAGCGCAGAGGAGAGGGTCTCTTTACCTGTCCTGATGAGCAATGTGCTTGCCAGCATGTTCACAACAAGACCAATGCATGATTTGAGCAAGGGAGCAGTTTACAAGGAGCATAAGGTTGAGAGCAGGCCGGCCAAGAGAGATGTGCATAGAGAATATATAGCCCGCACAATAGTTGAGATGTGCAACCTTGAGAAGCTCACCAATGATGCAATATTCAGAGTGGCATTCGCAGGTTATGGTGAAAATTCTGATTTGCTTGAGATGCATTTCCGCTCGAAGTTCCCCTGCGTGAGGGAGCCTGCCTCGCCAAGCGAGGAGCTCACCTATGGAATACCGCAGAAGGGAGGGGATGTGATGAGCGGACTTTTCGCATCGAACTTCATCTATTTCCCGAAAGGGTATGTGTTTGAAGAGAGAGAAAAGAGTTTAAAACAGGGATGAGTTAAATCTATCCGCAGCCCCGTCATCTAGTGGTCAAGGATGGGAGCCTCTGGAGCTCCACACGCCGGTTCGAATCCGACCGGGGCTATACTTCAACTAGTTCAGTCCATCTTGGTGTAAACGTAGCTCTTCACGGCTTCCTTTGCTTTCCTTATGTCATCGACCTTGAATGCGAATATTCCCTCCTTTCCTTTCTTCTCCAGACTGTATACGCTCCTTATGTTCACACCTTTGAAAGCAAGTATTGCCGCAACAGTTCCCATCTCACCAGGTCTGTCTGTGAGCTTCAGAACGAGCACATCCGACACCGCGGTGAGGAAACCCGCCTCTTCCAATACCCTCTTTACTTTCTCCGGATCCTTGACAATGAGGTGTATTACTGCTGTGCCGCCTATGCTCTCTCCTGATATGTAGTCTATGTTAATCCTCTTCTCACTCATCTTATTCGAAACCTTGGCCAACAGGCCAACCCTATCCTCTGCAAAGATTGTTAGTTCTTTCATTTCTACCCCCCCAAATCTATTTGAAATGCATGTATATTAAATTATTCCTACCCAGCGGTTCTGTAAAGTTATTCAGGATGAGTTTTAACTGCTTCTGCAGATTTATAGTTTGGGGTGTGGCGCCACCTTGTCAGTCCACAGGAGGCAAAAGACCACACCCCGGAGTTGAAAACATGAAATATATGGACTTGGGTAGCTTAAGCTTTGCGGTTGAACCGGCAAAGCTGGACATATACTGCAAGAAGTGCGGTTCAAAAAGGATAGTTTGGAATGGCAGGTACAGGAAACACCATCATCAGTACATGTGCAAACGCTGCGGCAGCCAGGGAGTGTTTGCAGGCAGTGATTTATTTAAAATGAGGAAGCTTGCACAGGCAGTTGGTTTTGCAGTTGAGCTGTATGCATCTGGAGGAATCTCATACTATACAATAGCACGCCTCCTGCTGCAGTACTTCAATGTGAAAGTATCACATACGGCAGTCTTCAACTGGGTCCAGAAGGGAGCACAGAGCCCTTGGATTCCCAAGCTGGAGCCTGCCCTTTCCCCAAAATGGCACGTGGATGAGACGCTTGTAAGGGTGAACAAGGAATGGATGTACCTGATTGTTGTGTGGTGCCCCAGGAACAAACTGGTGCTCTCTTGGCGTCTCAGCAGGGACAGGAGCTGTGAGGATATTGTGGATGTTTTGCATAAAGCAGTTGACAATGCAGGCTTCAGACCTGCTGAAATTGTTACTGATGGCTGGCATGCATATGAATGGGCAGTGAAGAAGGCGTTTGGCTGGAGATGCGTGAAGCATACTGTTGAGTCAGGGTTGGGGCACAACAACCCAGTTGAGAGGCAAAACAGGGAGGTGAAGAGGAGAATCAGGTGGTTCAGCAGCTTCAGGACCCTTGAGGCAGCAGAGAACTTCTTCACGCTGTTCTTTTTTGTGAGGAACTTCAGGAAGCAGTGCAGAACAATAGGCTGGCTGACTCCAGCCTCAGAAGCAGGGATTCAGGAAAGAAGTGTTGCTGAACTTTTCATGCTCTACCCACCATGAATTATTTTATACTACCCTACCCAGCCATCACCCATTCGATGAATTCCTTTGAGCCCCTTGCAACCTTGAGAGCAACTATGCAGGGCACTTCATAGGAGTGGAGCTGTTTTATTCTCCTCTCAAGCTTTGGATAATTCCCCTCGCTTGTTTTGGCAATGAGTATGCATTCCCTTTCTCTCTCAAGCTTCCCCTTCCAGATGAAGAGGGATTCCATCCTAGGAATGATATTCACGCATTTTGCAAGCCCCTCTTCAACTATTATTCTTCCAACCCTTCTGGCTTCTGCACTGCTTGGAAAGGTTACGTAAACAAACAGCATCAGTCCCCCTCCCCGAAATCGTTGAGAGTCATCTGGGAGGCTCTGCTCAGCGCGTGGGCGTTATAACCCCTTTTTCTCAGCTCGCTCGCAAGCCTCACTGTTTCTCCGTGCGTGCAGTATACCCTCTTGGGTGAGCTCCTTTCTACATATTCCACAAGTTGGTTGAAATCCGCATGGTCACTGAGGGGGAATGCCCTGTCTGCAGAGTAAGCATACCTCAATGCCCAGCCGCTCGCAACAGCGCAGACGACCTTCCTCCTGTACAGATTCTCAAGCTTCCCGCAGAACTCTCTGTTCGCTGCGTTGGGAGTTGTTATAGCGAGGAAACTCCCCTCCATAATCCCCTCAGCCTCATTGGTCTTCACAGGAATTCTATCCAGCTTGACACCGAATTTTTCATAAACACCGCATGCTCTCTCGATGTTTGACTCCACCATGGGAGCAATATTCAAGTAGTCGTTTGCGAACTTTATGAGCTCCTGCGCCTTACCTATGGAGTACCCGCCAAGAACAACTATAGCGCCTCTATCCATGTTGCTTTTCACCCACCTCGCCATGCAGGAATAGACGAAATCTCTCTCTGGAAAAACCATTTCAGGAGAGCCGTAGGTGCTCTCTATGAGCAGCACGTCGCATTTTTCAACCTCTGCGCTTTTTGTTGTCAGAGAATCCTGTAGCTTGAAATCACCAGTGTAGACAAAGTTCTCACCATCCAATTCAGCTCTCAACTGCCTTGAGCCTAGAATGTGGCCGGAGTTGAGAAGCTTAACATTTACCCCATCCCACCTGAAAGGAGTAACTTCACCTGAATAACCCGCAAGGGCGATGGTTTCATCTGATGCGAGTATGCTCTTCCCTCCAGCCCTGAGTGCGGCAATATGGTCTGAATGGGCATGCGACACGAAACAGTTCCTGCTGCCGCATCCATCCAAGGAGATCGTGGTTCCTCCCATTTCGAGATTCATTGCAGCATCCAGTCGCATGCTTTCATTTATCATCATCTAAATAAATATTACGCTACTCTTAGTGAAAGTTATTAAAAACTCCCGACAAAAATACATCGGTGTTGCCATGTATGATGTTATAATTGTGGGTGGCGGACCTGCAGGGCTTAGTGCAGGAATATTTGCCTGCAAAAGGAAACTCAACGCACTTCTTCTGGAAGCTGGCGAATTTGGAGGGCAGCTCTTAACGGCATTCTGGATTGAGAATTTCCCAGGTTCAGGAAGGATAGAGGGGAAGGAGCTTGCCAGAAAAATTGTGGAGCATGCCAAGGAAGCAGGAGTGCAGATGAAGAGGGAGGAGGTGCACTCCATTGAGAAGAGAGACGGAAATTTTCTTGTGAAAACACAGGATGAAGGATATGAAACTAAATCCGTAATAATCGCAACTGGAGCAAGATGCCGCAACCTCGGTATATGCGGAGAAAACGAATACTTGGGCAAAGGCATCTCCTTCTCGGCAACTTGCGATGCTCAGAATTTCAAAGGCAAGAAAGTTGCGGTGATAGGTGGAGGGGACTCAGCACTCAAGGCTGCAATATTCTGCATGCAGTTTGCTTCTGAGGTTTACCTCATCCACAGGAGGAATGAATTCAGGGCTGAGGAGTCGCTGCAGGCAGAGCTGAAGAATAGCAAGGTGAAGCTCATGCTCAACATGGCTCCTAAGGAATTCAAAGGGGACGGTTCACTAAAAAGCATTGTGCTGGAAGATGTTAACACCAAGCAGACAACAGAGCTGCAGGTTGAGGGGGTTTTTGTATATGTTGGCACCACACCTGCATCTTCACTTGCTGCGAAGCTTGGAGTTGAGATAGATGAGAAGTGTTTCATAAAAATTGACAGCGGGCAGAGGACGAATGTGCCTGGCGTATTTGCTGCTGGGGATATAACAGGTGGCATTCTGCAGGTTGTAGCAGCATGCGGGGAAGGGGCAGTTGCGGCATCAAAAGCTTACGAATACGTTAGGAGCCTGCAGAGCGCACAGTAAGGTTAATATAGGCTGTATTACAATTACTTTTGGGTGATAGGATGCCTGATGAATACAGGTTTCTCTCTTGGAGCATAAAGTCTTACTGGATGCAGCTTCTTTTCGTGCTTTTTCCAGTGGCAACTACATTATATGTCATGGCAGTTGCCAACCCTTTTGTCCTGCTCAGGCCAGGTGCAGTTGGAGATGTTGACATCTCTAGAGCGACCCTGTGGACCCTCATATCGATAAATGTCTCGCTGATATTCATACTGGTAGAGCTAACAACAATCTACCTCCTCTGGTTCGGGCAGGAGCGCAGGCGAAGATAAGCCTCTGGCAGTGCACATCTCGGGGCATGAACTGGGGCAGTGAATATGGTGAGGAGAACACACCTTGATTTGCTTCTTTTGCTGCTGCAGGCTGGCGGAGGGACAGACAAAGTTTTTGCGACCACAGGTGATATTGCAAGAGAGCTTGGCATCTCGCAGCAGAGCACCTCAAGATGGATTATACAACTGGAGAGGGAGGGGTATGTGGAGAGGAGTCGTTCCAGCATTTCGCTGACAAACAAGGCGCTGGATGAGCTGATGAGAATCTACTTTATGATGAAGAGCACTTTTGAGGAGGAACTTCCAGTCAATCTCTCGGGCAACGTGGTCTCTGGGATGGAGGATGGGAGGTATTACCTATCGCTCCCGCGGTATGTGGAGCAGTTCAGAGAGAGGCTTGGCTTCAAGCCATTCCCAGGCACGCTCAACGTGGTGATAAAGGAACCGGGCAAGAAGCTGCTGCTCAACAGGATTAAGGGAGTTGTCGTGGATGGATTCAGCATAGGCAATAGGGTGCTGGGCAAGGTGAAGTGCTTTCCAGTGCTGATTAACGGCAAGGTGAGGGGAGCGCTTGTACTGCCTGAGAGGTCGCACTACAGCTCGAATACAATTGAAATTATCTCCAGGTATAACCTGAGGAGGAAGCTCAAGCTAAAGGACGGAAGCAGAGTTGGGATAGAATTACTGAAAATCACGGATAAACCAGGCTCTAGGGCTCGCAGATGAGCGGGGAAACCTCCTTGAACCTTTTCAGGGCTTCTTTCCCTTTCTCGCTCAGTGCATAACTTTTTTCACCCTGCTTTTCAATGAGCAGATTCTCCTCAGCAAATCTGAGGCACTCGGACACTTTTTTCTTACCTATCCTAGTGGCTCTGGTTATTTCGGGCGTGCCCTGCGCCTTATCTTCTATGGATTCCATTACTGCTAGGCATGTGCTGCACGAAAATTTCTTCAGCAACTCGAATTCATCCTTCTTTTCACCACCCATGCAGGTATTGTAGCTTTAGGAGTATATAAACTCTGCGGAAGCAATACGGCACATGACGACAGACCGATATATTTATAAATTACGCAATGCATATAGTAGGCTACAACGGAAGGAAAGCTGTACTGTCTGACTGCTGAATGCAGAGAGGAAGGAAAGCTATTTCTGACGTTTAAAAGAAGAGGTGTAAAGAATGGACTTTGGAAGAAGACCCGATTTTGGCCCTAAACCTGTTCAGGTGGGCGAGGAGAGGGAAGTAACAATAGAGGCAGTTGCATCCAAGGGGGATGGAATTGCTAAGGTTGAGGGGTTTGTGATATTTGTCCCCAATACCAAGGTTGGAGATAAGATTAAGGTAAAAATAACCGATGTCAAGAGGACATGCGCAATTGCAGAGAAAATTGCAGAGAAGATTGAGGATGCTCCAGCCGTTTAGATGCAGCAGAGCACTTTCTAATTTTCTTATTTTTATGTTTTGTCTAGTGCAAAATATGTATGAATTAAAAAGAGGTGTATAGAATGAGTTTTGAGGGAAGAGAAGGTAGGAGAAGATTCAGCAGGGAGAGTAGCTTTGGGCCAAGAGAGATGCACAAGGCTGTTTGCGCTGACTGCGGCGCAGAATGCGAAGTCCCTTTCAAGCCAAGCGGAGAGAGACCCGTGTACTGCAGGGACTGTTGGGCAAAGAGAAAGCCTAGATTTTAGGTATTTTTATTTGCCAGCAAGTGGTTAGTGTAACCTAGAGACAGGTTATCAGAGCAGATCTCTTGTCAGCTTCTCAACAAGCGTTGATGCGATGGTTTTCTTTGAGCCGAGGGCTTTCTCAAAAGCAATTCTTATTGCTGGGTAGCCCTCTGTGAGGCCCTGCCAAGAGCCACTGACTGTTTTTCCGGCAGGAGTTTTCAATCCAATTCCAAAATCAACCCACTCCTGCAGGTTTGCATTCTTGTCGAGCAGCATCTTGAGGGAAACTTCTGCCCTAGAGTTCAAGCGGTCATTTGCTCTCACAGACGACCAGTAGGCAACGCTCTCTATATTCTCCGCAGCTTTCTCCAGAGTTATTCTTAATTCAGCAAGTTCTGCAAGTCTGTTTCGGAGTTCAAAGGAGGAGCCATTCATCCACTCGTCCTCTTTGGGCTCAACCTTTTTGAATAGTTTTGTTATTCTCGCCAGAATGGATTTGAAAAGAAGAAGCTCCTCTGGTATTTTTTTCAGAAGCTCCTCGCAGCCCTTTATCTTCGGCTCGATAACATCCCGTGAGTAGTTCTTGAGAGAGCTTCCAAGGGAGTGCAGCCTCTGGGATGATGCTTTCCAGAAGTTTGTCTCGGAATTCTCCCTGGCCTTCCTCTCTGCAAGTGCGGGCTCGAATGTCTTAACTGTTTCCATGATTAGTATCGGACAGAGAAGTATAAAAATATGCCGCAGGTTAGGACTGCAGTTCCCTGAATTCGGCTCCTCTTTCAGTAGTTATGTTTTTTATACGCTCTCTGAATTGATCCATGGGAAGCAGAAACTGCCAGACAGTTAGCTTGGATAAATCCACATTGTTGCAGCTACACAGCTGAAATTTTGAATCCAGAGATTTCGGGCCGACTAAAAAAAAGTTCGGGTTATTTTTCCAGTCAAAATTATGTTTCTTGCATACTGTTATTATGTTCTCTGCATGGATGGGGCCTTCCTTCTTCATAGTTTTGCTCACCTCTTCCCATTTCATCCCTTCTCTCTCCGCTATTTCCATAAACCTCTTCTCGCACTCCTCCGGCGTCAGGAACTGCTTGAGCGGTTTGTAATTCTTAAGGAACTCCTCAAACTCTTTTTCTGGGAGGCACAGTTTGGAAACTATCACCAGCTTCTCTGGGTCCTTGCCCTCGCTGCTGCACAGTTTCAGGTTTGATTCAAGCACATTCACGCCCCAGGAGAAGACGTACTGGTGTTTCTTCCAGTCGAAATGGTATTTATCACACACTCTTATTATCCCCTCCACAGTCACTGGAGAGAGCTTCTTGACTGAATTCGTTACGTCCTCCTTCTTGACACCATGCTCAGCCATTATTTCGAGGATCTCCTTCTCTCTCTCCTCTGCTGAGAGGCGAGTTCTCAGCTTTGAATATGTTCCGAGGAACCTCTTGAACTCCCCAGGCTCAAGGCTAAGTTTCGAAGTGAAGGATTCCTTCACCGGGTCCCTCCCTTCACTCTTGCAGGTCTGAAGGTTCTGAGGCAGGTTCTCCTCGGGATAGGTAAGTAGGTAGTGGTGTTCGTTGGGGTCAAGAGGGTAATTCTCCAGAGCCTTGAGGTTTGTGTCAAAACGTTCGGAGCTAACAATCAGGAAGTCTCGGAATGGCGTGAATTTGATTTTCTTTTCCTTGCACTTCTTCACTATATTTTGTGTATTTTCCAAAGGTCTTTTGTAAAGAATCTTGTGGTGCTCCAAGTCTATGCCTTCCCTCGTGCAGAACTCCTTGATACTTTCTCTCTTTTTGAAGTGCTCAACATCTTGTGAGAGTTGGCTTTCCCCCGAAGGCGATTCACCCACGACTTCGGTTGTGCTCTTCGCCGCGATGGGTGGTGTCGTCTCCTTTATCGCGAGGGGATGAAAGAGTTGCTGAGGAGTAGGAGATGAAGGAGTTTCGGTGTTTATGTTTAAGCCAGTGAGGAAATCTTTAAGTCTCTTTCCATACTCCTTTGCTATCTGCTCATGCTCAGAGGGATAAGAATCCTCCACAGGGTTACAAAATTTGTCAAATTTTATGAAGACGCCCTTCCTCCTATCGCTTATTTTTGCATTCAGTAAGACATTTTCAGAATTAGTTCGGATTATCATCGAAAAGGCACCCTCTCCAAATTTTGGTGGTTTTTTGCCATTAATGCCAGCAGTGCTCTCCCAAAAAGTCGTAATTTGTCCTGGTTTTTCAAGAGGTTGCTGGCACACTAGAAAGTAGGGGCTGAAACGGCGTTGTTCTCTATCAAGTACTTTACGCATGCCTTATTTTATGCAATTAAAAATTTAAAAAGAGGCTACTTCTGCAGCAAAACAGCATTCACCACTCCATGCTGCCCTGGCCTGCTTGTCACCCTTGCATTTCCAAGCTCAGTCTCTATTATTGCTCCCTTCGTTATTATGTTCATCCTCGCGTGGTGCCTGTTGTCTGGGGACTCTGCAACTGAATTTATCTTCACTTTCTTCATTCCTTCTGGAGTTGAGATGTTGGCAAAGGCCGCTCTCTTGAGCTTCACCTTGAGATTCCCGCCTCTGGTCCTCTTAAGCTTATTCTCATCCTTTTCATGAACCTTGGTGCTGGCGAACGCACCGCCTACCTCATGCAAGCGTTTATCTCTGAACTTTCTTTGCTTCTTGCCGCTCCCGCTTGTTTTCCTCATTGGTTTTCCGTGAAACTGCTCCATATGGACCCCCTTTTTTATATACGAGTTGATTTACAACTATTTCATGGAATTCAGAGTGGCGCCAGCAAGGACGAAGTTCCAAGACGTTGAAGAGCTTCTCTCCAAGATGAAGGAAGTTTCAAAGAGGAGAAAAGCCGTCATCCAAGCCTTCGACCCTGACATGGTTCTCTCCGAAAACCAACTTATATTTTCAGCTCACCATGCTTTTAAGGCTTTTGCTGAGAGGAGGAGTATTGCGAAGAAGCTTGAGAGCGAGCTGCTGCTCTGGGCTGCTGGGACCAGAAGAATAGAGGAGGCTGTGAAGAAAGTTGGAGTAAAGGATGCGAGGAAGGTTATATTTCTTATTCAGAAGGGAAAGGAAGGAGAAGTGCTGAGGGATTTGGGCGCTGAGCAAGATGACAAGCTTCTGAAAATGAGCAAGGAGAAGGTGAGCAGAATAGTTCACAGCTTCGGAATAAATGAAAAAGCATGCGGCTGCTACTCTCTTGAAGAACTGTTGCTTGAGAAAATCGCCTTGCTGGCTCTTGAAAAATGAATCACTCGCAGAACTCTTCAGAGAATGCTCTCTTTATGAATTTAGCTTTCTTCTTTCCAATTTTTTCAACTTCCCTGAGTTCCTGCTCGCTCGACTTTGCAATATTCTCGATTGTTTTGAACTTCTTGAGCAGTGCAACTGCAAGCTTAGGTCCTACTCCTGGGAGACATTCCACAATCATCCTCTGCTGCTGCGCCATTGTGTGAACTTTTTTATTTCCCTTAAGCCTCACAACAGCTGCTTTGCCGAGCTGCTCCCTCTTTGCAAGCGCGAATACCATCTCTGCAGTTCCCTCCAAATCCCTTGTGAAAAAAACTGAAATCCCGTAATCTAGAATAAGGGCAGAGACGGCTCCGAGCAGTGCATTTCTGTTCACCCTCTCCTCAAAGCTCTCTCCTTCTATTATAACGATGCATTTCTCAAAGTTGTCAATCATATTTTCAGCTTGCTTGAACAACCTTCCATCAATTATTGAGTTCTCAAAATCGCTCCTGGTTTTTCTCTCAATGACTGCTCTCTCAGAAATTATGAAATCTCCAACTGGGAGAGTCTTCACTACAACAACTGCACCAAGCTCCTTTAGGATATCTGAAATGGCACCTCTGCTCTCCTTCTCATCGACAAATATCTCAACAGTCGTTCTTTTCTCCTTCTCGGAGAACTCGTTAAGAGAAGATTGTTCCATTAGATTGAGATTAGAAGATTGGTTCTAAAATAGTTTTGTTTGCGGAAGAGCTACTTATTCTCCTCCAGCCATTTCTTCATTTTCTTTCTTACTGATTCGAATTTTATCTTGTCAATTGAGTTTTTTATCATACGCTGTTTGACATCATCCGGAAGTTGCAGCACTGAGCAATAGCTGAATGCGTGCGTAGCGACAGTTTCATGAGTAGCATCCTTAGCGATAGAGCATACTAGAACAGCTTTTCTTTCATCAATCAGATCAAGTTTCATGAGCTTGTCTATGGCCATCTTAGCAACTTCGGGATTTTTAGTGCGAATAGCGAGTCTCACAAGCTCTTCCGGTTCTTCCATTGCATTAATCCTAAACTTATCAACAAGTGGTACCTCACGTTTCTCTTTCATATGCTTCAATTAGTTGCATTCCAAATATATAAGCTAGCGGGTATGCAAGCATGCGGTTACTATGGCAACACTCGTGCATGCAGATTCTTACTTCAAAGAATTACAGAATTCATCAATCTCGCTGAAGCTTATCCCGCAGCCTGCAAACTTCAACCCGTACAGCACAGCCTCTATGGCACGCTTCTCCATTCCCACGTAATCGTTGAAAAGGCCCTTTTCGTATCCAACTATTGCGAGCTCTGTGCTCCTGAAGAGGTTGAGCCCGTTCGTCATGTCTAGAAACCTTCTGAGGTGTTTCTCATTCACATCTATCCTAGACTGGAACTCTCCCTCCATGTGCGATTTTAAATCTAGTGGGGCCTCTATCAGCATCCTCGTTGTCCTCTCGTCTATCAGAATGTTTCTCACTCCCAAATCTATTGCCAGCGCGAGCGTCTCTGTCTCTCCCTCATGAATGAGCTTCAGGTTCCTCCCCCCAATGGAGAATACGCTGTTCCCCAGAGAGAGAAGCTCTGAGGTTATGCTCCTTGAATTTGGAGTTTCCACAACCTTTACTACATTTTCGAGCAGCAGCTTCTTCAGCCTGATTGCACCCAGAGTGTGGGACTTCATGTCAAGCGGATGCATTACAGACTCGTACTCAACTGTTTTTGATATTATGAAATATCCCTTGAAGCTCTTGCTCAGCTCGGAGATAATCCACAGCAGGCAGGAGTCGGACATGGAGACGAGTGAGCTGGAGTCGCAAACCACGGACTCCTTTGGTATGTCATTCGAATATTTTTCTGGCATTTTTAAGCCTCTCCTCTATTGATTTTGTTTTACCAGCCCTGTCGTGCATGAGCGTCTTGCCGGAATAGCTCATCACAGCGCTCTTCGTGGTTCCCGTGAGTGCAATAGCATTGCCAAGAGAGAAGCCCTGAGCATAGAGATAGGAGGCAAACCTGAGCCTCGCCTTGTTGAAGATGCTCTGGATGTACCTTTTGTCCTCTGTGTCGAAAGCCTTCAGGTCATTCGAGATGGAACTGAGGTATGTCCTCATGTCATCTGGGCGGTTCTCATCAATGGATGCAACTGCATTATGCAAATTCTCTTCCACCCTTTCGACAAATTCCCTTTTTATCTTCTTGTCCCAGTAGCGCGGCTTCTCAAGAACTTTTGCAAGCACATAGGAGACTATTGCAACCTCGAGCAGATCCTTTTCTTCCCCAAGTGCAAACGAGCTTATGCACCTGTCGCTTATCTTCTTCAGCTGGGAGAGCTCATTAGTCATAAGAGCGTTGAGCATCTCTTTCAATGCCTCTGTAACGGTGAAGCTCATGCTTTTCATTTTGGTGGAAGTGATTTAAATATCTCTCTTTGCTTGGAATTCTATTCGATGGATTACAAAAAATTGGTAGTTTTGACCAATTCACGAGAGAACGATATGTTTATATATCTCTTCTTTTCTAATCATGACACAGTCATGATTTAAACCACATTTAGTCATGATACTCTCGGGAGGTAGTTGAGAGATGTCCGACGTACAAGAGAGAGAGCTTGAGAAAAAGAGCGTGGAAACAACCACAATACTTACGAAAGTGAAGGAAACAAGCGAGATGGAGCTCCTGAGGCAGGTATTTGGGAAATTGGATGCAATTGAAAAAAGGCTTGATGGAATTGAGAAGGGGATGGGAAGGGAAGTTGGTGATGAGATTCTTGGAGATGTTGACGGGAAGATAATTGAGTTCGTGAAGAAGAATGGAAAAGCCTGCGCTGAGGACTTGCAGAGGGAGTTCAGCTACAAGGGAAAGAATGCTGCAAGCGCAAGACTGAATAAATTGCATTCCCAGGGACTGCTTGAGAAGAAGCAGGCTGGGAGGAGGGTTTATTATTTCGCGAAGTGATGCTGGCAAGGCGACCATATAAATCTCTTTGTAAGGGGTGGTTCGGCCATAAGTTCACCTCCAACATGTGGGGTCTTGCCCCACATGTTGCCATCACCCCAAATCTAATTCTATGAAATCAACAAGTTGTACACTAAATTTTATACGTTTCTTTTTGATAACTTTTAGGGGTTTAAGGGATTTAAGCTTCTTCAGCTCGGCAACTACCCGTAAACCTGGTCGTGATGCTCATAGTCAAGTAGCACAACTGTCTTGCTTGCCTCTTCAATTTTATATGTAAGCACGAAGGAGCCTATCTGGACGCGCCTCAAGCCCTGCATTGGAAATCGAAGCGGCTTGAACTGGTGGGGATTCTCAAGAATCTGCTCAACCTTTTTGGCCACTGCCTCAAATGCAGTCTTGTCTTTCTTGGCGAGCTTCTTGAACTTCTTGTAAATAGTGGTAGAAAGCTCCTGTCGGTAACTCATGCTTTCAACCCGAAGTGCTTTCTGAAGTTGCTCACCTTAATGCGGGGTTCTTTTTCAATCCTCTTCAGTTTTTCCACATACTCCGGTCTGAGGGCAGGCTCCAGCACCTTCTCCTCATACTCCTTAGCCATAAGCTCTATTGCTTGGGACTTATCATTTAAGCCATACTTAGCCTTGACTACCGCGAGCACCCGATTAGCATGCTCAGAGATGTCTATAAGCGCTTGTACCATTCAAAATCACCTCGCAGGACTTTACTGGTATATATACGAAGGGTTTATATATAAATATATACGGTATTAATACGGGATATATACGGCACCTTGAGCTATACATGCATACCACCGAAAGAAGCCCTAGTTGCTTCAGGATTGCCCAAAAGAGGAACCCCTTTGGTTCCTTCTAATCTCCTGCTTCCCTTGAGAATATATCATCCAAAACTAGGACTCGCCATCCGACCATTTCCGATATGTTTCAAGTACAGCCTGTACACCTCCACTTGCGGGTGCTCCCTCAATTTCATGACATCTGCGGCAATAGACGCAGCCTGCCTTACTGCATTCTCACAGCCAGCAATCTTCCTGAAAACCTCCATGGCTGATTCCGTAGGCTGCTCTCCTCCAAACAATGGTCTGACATCCACCTTTCCATACAATTGCGCTGCCTTTTTCACTGTTTCCATATCCAGTTTATTCGCAACTGGGGAGTTAAACCACTCACTTCTAGGGGATAAAACATGCAGGGACAAGCCATATTTTTCTACTCTGACATCCAGTGCCAATGAAATCTCCATCCAACTTCTTGGATCGCTAGGCTTTTCCAGCTTCCCAGTCATAAAAGTGAAAGACTTTTCTGAATAACCCTCTCCCTTCCAATGAATCATCTCATCCTCTTTCCCTTTTATTTTTCCTGCCACAAGAATGCGCATTTTAGAGTCAATGAAAATGTCAAAAGGTCCGGCTTTGCACTTTAGATACTTATCATACTGCTCCTCGATAACCTTGAATCCGGTAACCGGGAATTCTCCAACTGTGATTTCTTCTTCATTCTTTTGTGCTCTAACCATGCTAAAATTAGGTCATTTCTTCTATTTAAACTTGCTTTCTAATCCTCACCACTTACTAAACTTTTTGCTCGTCTATCGAGGCTAGATTTAAGTCCTGCAGCACATGCTCATAATTCGGTGTGAATTATTTTGAGGAGCAGACCATCTCTTATCTTTTCGAATAGCACAAAGTCCTTATCGTGAATCTTCTCCTCTTCAACCAACTTCTCCGGCAACGTAACCACTTTTGAATGGCCAACCACTCTTATTCTCCTAGCTAATGATTTCCTTCTGCCAGTCAGGACTTCCCACCTCAGCATTTCGCTTGAGGTGAAGAAAGTCTCCAAGCATTTCTGGCACTTCCATCCTCTAATCCTGACTCCCTCACTTACTTCCACATGCCTTTTTAATCGACCTTTGCAAATTACACATCTTTCCATAAACATCACCTCACAAGTTTTAGATGAATCAATACAATTCCCTTGTCAGTTTCAGCGTAAACCAACTCCCAAACTCCCTTTTTTGTTTTCTTCTCAACTCTTACTTTTTCCTTTGATTCCTTCTCATATTCTCCTTTTTCCAGAATTTCTAGAACAAAATCCAAATTTTTTCTATATATGTTGTAAAGTTCATTCTTGAAATGCCCCGTTTCAATCAAATCCTTGTTCTTAAACTTCAACTCTTCAGGCATATATCTCAACCGTATAAAGTATATACTTCTAGGTATTTATATATCTTTCTATAATTGGCTGTTAAGCTCATTTCTGAAGGATAAGTGGATCTGTTCCATCTCTTTAAGCTTTTTTGGTCTTTTCACTAATTGCCTTTTTACCTAGGATAGTTTTAAATAATATCAATGTTAGTAATATTCACGGGATTGAAATACAGTCAGCTCAATGTTTGTTAACAAAGTGTTAACTAACTTTTATAATTAGTTACATGTTGAACTGCACTCCAACTATTTTTGAACCTTCTCTTGTCCTTGTCACACCGATAGCAGTGTCTGCAGATGTTAGGATTGCATCGTTATGGGTGACAACAATGAACTGCGTGCTTTTGGAAAGTTCTTTCAGAAGCTCAGAAAGCTTCAGGCTGTTCTCCTTGTCAAGCGAAGCATCCGCCTCATCAAGCAGGTAGAAGGGTGCGGGTTTGCACATCTGGATTGAGAATATGAACATGAGGGTGAGCAGTGATTTCTCACCTCCTGACTTGGACTCAATGTAGTGTATTTCACCCTTCTCATTCTTCACCTGAATCTGCAAGCCACTCTCTAGTGGAAGTTCTGGGTTCTGCAGAACGAGATCGCCTGCTCCCTCCTTGAATGCATAGTTGAAAAGCTTCACGAAATTCTTTCTGATAACCTCAAAAGTCTCCATGAATATCGCTGATTTCTTTGTTTCTATTTCATCAATCATGTTCTGAACTGCCTTCCTCTCCTCCGCGAGCTTCTCAACCTTCTCCTTTATCTCTTTTATATCCCTGCTCTTCTCCTCATAGAGCTCCGGCGCTTTGAGGTTGACGTTCCCAAGCGCTGCCAGCATCTGGTCTCCCTCAGCTATCTTTGCCTCAATCTCCTCCTTTGCACCCTCAACCTGCTCTATATCCGGGTAGGAGGCGCACTCTGTCTTCAAATCAGCCAGCCTTGTTTCCAAATTTGATTTCGTCACTTCATACCTAGCCAAATCCTTGAAGAATTTCTCATAGTTGAATCCACTTCTTCCCTTCTCCAAAGCAAGAGCCTCAATCTGCCTTTCAATCACATTCCGTTCCTCAAAAAGCCTCTCCAGAGAGGCACTCACATTCTTTATCTTTGCACTCTTCTCCTCATACGATTTGTTATTTGAAACAAGGGAGGATTCCAGTTCCTTTATCTCGCTCCTGATGGTATTGAGTTCTTTCCTCAGGGGCTCACACTCCGCATCAATGCTCTGCCCTCTCTTCTTCATGACGTCAAGTTCTGCGCTGCATTTAGCCAGCTCGGTCTCATGGGAGGATTTGGTTGAGTTGAAGTCGTTGAGCTGCTTCTCAAACTCCTCCATCTTCCTCTTGAACTGCTCCTCCTTTTCCGCGTCTATCTGCTTCAGAGAATCCTCATTGGCTCTCTGCAGCTCGGCAATTTCGCCTCTGAGCTTCTCAATATCCGCCTTTTTCTCTGAGAGCTCGTTTGAGCTCCTCTCTATCTCCTGCTTGAGGGAGGAGACACTCTTCTCATAAGCCTCCCTGCCCTTCTTTTCCTTGTCCTTCCTGTCTGCAATATGAGATAGCTCGAGCTCAAATCCCTTGAGCTTCACTTCCAATTCGCTCTTCTCTCTCCTCTTCTTGCTCATCTCTTCCCTGAGCGAATAGAGAGAGTTGACAATTCCATCCCTCTCAGCCTTTAGTGCCTCCAGCTCAGAGTTGAGCCTCTCGGCCTCTGCTCTTTCCTTTGCGTGAGAGGAAACCCTCCTCACAATACCGCCGGTTATCGTGCCGGAAGCTTCAAACAGGTCACCTTCCAGTGTGACCATTCTGATTTTCCCAATTCCAATCTTCTTTCCGCCGTCTATGCTGCCAAGCAGAAGTGTATCCCCGAAAACGAACTGGAAAACATTTGAGTATTTGGAGTCGAAGCTCACAACCTCAAGCAGAAAACCTCGGGAGCCCTCTCTCTTGCTCAGAGCCTTCTGCTCATCCGTCATGAAACGCGCCTTTATGTCGAGAGGTATGAAAGTGCACCTTCCTGACTGGGTTTTCTTCAGGTATTCAATTGCTTTTGCAGCAGTGTCAACATCCTCAACAACAAGATAGTTCAGCCTATGGCCTGCAGCTGCCTCTACTGCGGTTGAATATTCCTCGTCAAACTTGCAGAGTTCTCCTACAGTACCATGTATACCGGGCAGCATACCGTTTTTCTTCAGTTCTAGCAGGGCTCTCACTCCCTGGTTTTCAGGAGATTCCTTCAGGAATTGAAGCTTGCTTGCTATGCCGACATATTTCTCCTTCACTTCCAGGAGCATCTTCTCAGTTGTTGGGAGCTTCTGGTTCAGCTCCTTCTCTTTCTCGAAAAGCGAGCTGAGCTGCGAATCAATTTCAGAACTCACTTTCCTCAACTCCTCAGCTTCCTGGAACAGCTCGCTCTGTCTCTCACTCTTTTCAGAGGGAGCCTGCGATTCAAGCCTCTTCAGCTCCATCTCGCAGAACTCCTTCTTGCTGGCAAGCTTCTCAAGCTCGAGTTCAAGGTTCCTTACCCTCTCTCTTCTCCCCTCAAGCTGCTTGAGCAGGTTTGAGGATTTCAGCTTCGCCTCATAGAACTTGCTCCCGAGTGCAGCATCACCCTTTGAAGCCTTGTCCCTCTCATTCAGGAATGCGAGAATCTGAGCATCAATTTCGGAGAGCTTTTCCTTGTGGTTTGCAGAATCCTGCGCTAGCTGAATCATCTTTGCATTCATGGAAATTTTCTCATTCTCAAGATTGTTTATCCTCTGTTTGAGCCTCTCAATCTCCCTCTCCTTCTGCTCCTTGCTGCCTATTGCCAAATTTATCGCTGTCTTCAGCTGCTCCACTTCTGTTACAAGGGAGCTCTTCTCCCTCTCAGCCTTCTCGTTTATCTGCGTGGTTATGCTGTTCTTCTGGTTCTCAAGCTCTTTTATTTTCGTATCAATTTCAGAAAGCTTCTTGCTGACTTCCTCCTCCTGGCTCTTGAGCTCAAGGTATTTGTTCGTTACGCGCGTGAACTCCTTCTCAACTTTCCTGAGCTCTATGAAGAGCAGTGAGCCTCTGTACTTTCTTAAGCCTGCATTTATCTCGTTGTATTTCAGCGCATCATTTTTCTCCTTCTCAAGCTCGGTGAGGAAGCCCTCCCTCTCCTTCAGAACAATTGTGGCGTCATTTATCTTCTGTTCCACCTTTGCAAGCTCTGCAAGAGCCTCTCTCTTCTTCTCCTCAAACTCCGAGATGCCTGCAACGCCGTCTATTATTTCCCTTCTTTCTTTAGGGTTTATATCGACAATCCTCTCAACCTCTCCTTGTGCGATTATGTTGTGGTTGCCAGCGCTCACGCCAAGGCGGGAGAGCTCATCAAGAACATCCGTTCGTGTCAGCCGCTTTCCATCCAGCTTGTAAAGAGTCTTTCCGTCATTCCTTATTGCCCTCTTCAGCTCATGCCTTTTCTCACCGTCAAACTGCAGGTATATCTCCGCCTTCTCAGAGCCATGTGTGATAAGGTCTGCAACTTTCTTCGCCCTGAGGGATTTGAGACTGTTTTCCCCAAGCGCGAACCTCAGCGCATCGCATACATTGGATTTGCCACTTCCATTAGGACCGGCTAGGCATACAAACCCCTTTGAAAGGGGTATATCCGCATACCTGAAGGACTTGAACCTCTTGAGCTTGATTCGCTCGATGTAAACCATGGGCTCCCCAAAATGCACGTTTTTCTATTTTTACCCCACTATACCTGATCGCCACTAATTTTTTGCTTTTAGTGTTTATAAACCTAACGAGAGAGTAACTTTCCGGTTGTCCCATATCAGCCCTCGTCATAAATAGATACGACTTCAGGTTTTCACGCCAAGCTGTCTGTAGAGCAGCTCAGTATCAATAGGTATGTCAAGCCCCAGCACCTTGTGTATGAATGAGAAGATTTCAACTGCCAGCTTGGGCTCTATGCCGCTCGCACGCACTATGTCCTTGAGGCTGGCTTTCTTGTCTATGAGCTCGTACAGCAGAATTCCGTCCCTCTTGTACTTGCCATAGATCACTGACCCTTCCTCCCCATACAGCTCCTTTATGTTGTCATTTGTAAGAGGCTGAAGCTTCACCACTCCTTTTTCTAGAAGGAATGATACGAGGTCATCAAACTTGACAGGGTTGATTCTGGTGTCCTTTATGATTTTCACATTTGTCTTCTTTCCATTCATGAGTGAAAACACTTTAACACCGTCGTTTCCGTATCTTTTAAGCAGCTCTGCCTCAATTCTCAGTTTTGTGAGCAAGTTTAGCCCTCCTACAATTGGTTTGTACAAGTCATCCCTGTTAAATGTAACCGGCGGTGATGGCTTTGGCAGGGGTTTCTCAACAGGCTGCGGGGGAGGGGCTTCAACAACTGCGGGCTTTTGCTGGACTTGTGGAGCAGCTGGCACTGCAGGTGCTTTAATTATAGGCTTCTCCATTGCCTCATGCGGCTTCTCAAGCTTTATTATCCCTTCATTGTTCATGAATTCCAGTATCTTTATGAGCTCCTCCTCGCTCATTTTCGTCTGCTGGAGTATGTCCCTCGGTGTTTTGAACTCATCAATCAATGAATAAGCGGACAGTCCAGCATCCCCAAACTTTTCATAAAGTTTCTTCTCGAGGGGAGTCTTTGGAACATGAGTTGGTTTGGGGGGTTCTAGTAGCTGTGGTTCTGCAACAGGCGGTAGGGGTTTTTGCTTCATGATGAGAGCTTCTAGAGCGGACTCCTTCTCCTCCCGCTCATCACTTTCCTCCGTCTTTATAAGAGGAACTGGGGGAATTCCTTCTTTTGGCGCTGCAGGCTGCTGAGCAAGGGGCTCTTCAAATTTCAGTAGGAAGTTTCTTTCCATATAGGTTACTATTTCAATGAATCTCTCCTCGCTTAGACCGGTCCTTTTCATTATTTCCTCAGCGGTTTTATTGCCATCTACCAGCAGGTAGATTTTGACTCCATCAGACCCATATCTGTCGGAAAGATCCTTCTGCAGCTTATACCTTTCAATTGCCCCATAGGGCTGCTTCTCCAACATTTTTTTTAGGGAATCTTTGTTCATTCAGTCACTTCCGCAGAATGAGCTAACGCTTCAGCGTTTTCTCAACTTCCAACTCGTATACGGTTTTAAGCTGAATTATTTTCTCCTCTTCCATGAAATTTAATATTTCCAAGAGCTTTGCTTCCGCAATTCCAGTATCAGCCCTTATCTCTTCAGCATTCTTTTTTGAGTCTATTGAGAGGTAAACTTTTATTCCCTCATCCCTGAACTTTTCATGAAGTTTGCTCTCTGTCTTGAACCTCTCAACAGCGCCAAGCTCTTCCTTTATTGGTATAATTCCTATGAACTCTACTCCCATCCTTGCACCCGCCTCCTACTTAGGAGTATTATACCTAAACCTTTATTAATAATTACCAGCGAAAATCCATATATGGCTCGAGAGTTTATTCCCATCAGCACAGGTGTTGATGGGCTTGTGAAACTAGTTCGTGAGAGGGGGAGAATTGAGCTCAGGGAGGCGGCCGTTGAGCTGGGAATATCCCAAGGTGTAATTGAAGAGTGGGCCAAAGTGCTTGAGAGAGAAGGAATTGTTAGAATAGAGTACCAGCTTACAAAGATATACCTAACAACGCCAACTTCTGAGAAAAGTGAGGCGCAGAAGAAAGCGAAGGATATAACTGATATGCAGGTTACTCTGGCCAGAGAAGCTGAATCACAGCTAAAGAGGTTAGAGAGGGTTGGAAGAGAGCTGGATGAGATGCGGGACGAGTTCGTGGGAGTTTCCAAAGTATTTGAAGACAAAATGGCGGCTGCTAGGCAGAAGGTGAGGGAGCTTGATTCTCTGGAGAAACAGTACCAAGAGATGTGCTTCAGGTCCAGGTGCGCTAGCGAAAGGCTCGTTTCAGATGCTGAAAGGCTGGAAAGAGCGATTGAGGAGAGCGAGAAGAGGCTTGAGAGAATCCAGAAGATGAAGGAAGAGCTTGAAGGGTATGTGAAGACCGCCCCGGAACTTAAGGGTGAGAAAAAATGAAGGAAGAAACTTCAAGCAAAAAGGAACAGGTTGCTGAGTTGTTCAGAAAGCAGGTTAGCGGAGCATCAAAAGAAATGAGTGCGAGATGCTCTAAAATTGATAAAATGTTGAAGGAGACTAATGGTCCAATCGACGCGCAGAGGAGGGAGCTGGAAAAGATAAAGGCGAATGCTCGTTCTTGCGGTATCACAGGGCATGACAAGGTTGAAAGTGAACTCTTGAGTAAAATCAAGAAGAAGGGGGCTGAGGTAAACAAGGCGTTTGATGAGCTGCACAGCACACTCGGAGTACACGAGGAGAAAGTTAGGTATAAAGATGAAGCCGAGAGAGAGCTGTTGGCTCTGGAGGAGATAAAAGTTATGCTTGGAAACAAGCTCCGCAACATGGCGGGGAGAATTGATAAATTGAAAGTTAGAAAAGGTTCTAATCCCATAAAACTACTTTCTGAGGCGAGGGAGCTTGAGGAGGAAGTGCATAGGAGCGGCGAGGAGACGCTAGATTTTGAAAGAGAATACACCAAATTCCTCGGCATAATGGGAAAATTGAGTGGATAGGTTTATATTCCTCTCAAAAGATTATTATTTGGTGATGAATTGAGCGACCAGGCAGGCAGTGAGGGCACGCTTGATGAGTATAGTTTCATGGCAGGGAACATACCAGTCAGTGTTAAGATATCCCAGACAAAGAAGGATTTTGTTCCCCTGTATGACATTGGGGTAAGGGGACTTGGCGAGGGAACAAAAATAGTTCTCAACACGCTGAGGGGTGAACTTATAACTGATGTGAAGCTGGATGCAGAGGAACTCATGAACCCGAAGCTTATAGAAGGGGTTACAAGGAAATTTGAGGAGAAGGCCCTGAAGCTGATTGACAGGCATTTTCTGACACTCTCAGAGGATGCGAAGACGCTTCTCGCCTCTTACCTTGTGCAGAACATGCTCGGCCTTGGGGATTTGGAAACCCCAATTCATGATGAGAATCTTGAGGAGGTAGTCGTTAACGGTGCCGCCGAGCCGGTGTGGGTGTTCCACAAGAAATACGGCTGGTGCAAGACAAATCTCATCCTTAAAGATGAGGAGACAGTGTATGAATACGCTGCCTCTATAGGAAGGAGGGTGGGAAAGCAGATAACAGTGCTCAGCCCTCTGATGGATGCAAGTCTTACAGACGGCTCGAGGGTTAATGCAACCCTCCACCCAATATCGGTTTGCGGCAATACTATAACAATAAGGAAATTCTCCAAGAACCCATGGACCATTACTGCTATGCTTGAGAGGAACTCTATAAGCCCGGAGTCAGCATCCCTCGTATGGCTCTGCATGCAGAACGAGCTCTCCCTGCTTGTTTCAGGAGGGACTGCAAGCGGCAAGACTTCCTTCCTCAATGCCATCTGCTGCTTCCTACCGCCAAACCACAGGATAATAACTATAGAGGATACTTCAGAGTTAACTCTGCCAAAGCATATGCAGTGGGTCCCCATGCTGACAAGGCAGCCAAACCCAGAGGGGAAAGGAGAGGTGACAATGCTAGATTTGCTGGTGAACGCCCTGAGGCAGAGGCCTGACAGGCTGCTTGTGGGAGAGATAAGGAGGCAGAGGGAGGCTGAGGTTCTTTTTGAGGCAATGCACACGGGCCACTCAGTTTATGCAACTCTGCACGCTGATAACGCCGGAGACACTATAACAAGGCTTACCAACCCCCCAATCAACATACCCAAGGGCATGCTGGACGCACTTGCCGGCATCATAGTGCAGTTCAGGCACAGGAGATTGGGTATAAGGAGAATGCTGGAATTTGCAGAGATATTGAAAGGGGGGGATATAAATGTGATAGCAAGGTGGGATTTGAAGACTGATTCAATTAAGGAGATAAACGAGCTCAGTGTGCTTGCTGATACACTCTCACTTTACGCGGGAATGACAAGGAAGGAGATAGTGGATGATATTGCCGAGAAAACTAAGGTGCTCAAATGGATGCTGAAGAATCAGATAAGGGATGTGGATAATGTGGGACTGGTTGTATCTAGATACTACAGAGACCCTGGCGATATGATGGAGATTGTCAACAGGGATGAGCCTTGGAGCGAGGAACTGGGAATCTATGGGAAATAGGTAGTCAAATGGCGGACGAGATTGCTCAGAAAGGAGAAGCAGTGAAGGTGGATGCGGATTTCCTGAGGACATCTACCGAAGTGAGAAGGCTGGAGAAGAAGGCTCTGCAGATGGGTGCAAGGACATTCCCAACCGGAGCTGTTTTTGACCAGTTTGATGCTGAAAAGATTTCAGTAGGTTCTTATGATGTTGCCATAGAGAGAGCCCGAAGTATAGAAAACATGGGAGTGAGGGGTAAGAAAACTGAAAAGGAGGAGAAGAGGAGAGAGGAGAGATACCTGACTGAGGAGGAGTTGCAGCTTCTGCCAAGAGAGAAAGTGGAGGTTGTAGCCAGAAGTGAGCAGGAAATATTGGAAGAAGAGAGGAAATTGAAGGAGATGAAGAGCAAGTTTGCTAGGCTCATCTCAGAGATACCAAAGGAGAAACCCAAGGAGAAGATGGTGCTGGAGGAAGCTGCTAGTAAGGCTGAGGAGAAGCTCCCAGTTGAGGAGGGCAAAGCTGAGGAAATAAAGGAGCTCAGCGAGAACTTCAAGAAGATAATGATGAAGAAAGAGGAGAGGGAAAAAAAGGAGAGGATAAGGAAAATGAAGAAAGAGATTGAAGATATGCTTGATAGCGGGTGACGTGCGAATGGCTGAGACTGAGAAAAAGGAAGAGATGAAGCAGATACTTGAGAGGATGGCTCCGAGGAAAAAGGAGCTACCGCAGCCTACCGTACAGGTTGGTGGACCGAGGGTCAGGATAGGGTGGGGAAAGAGGATAGTCAGCGTTGTAGTTAAGCAGTTCCCTGACCTGCCGAGAAAGCTCGAGATGGCGGACATGGAGATTGACCCGCGCGATTTTGTAGCTAGGACGCTTTTGAATGCTATTGTGATGATGATGATGCTCACACTTGTGCTAGCCCTTCTCGCATCTGCATTCCAGTTTCCAATAATTTTAGTAGCAATAATTTCTCCTGTGCTCTTCTTCGCCTTTTTCATGATGGGAATTGGGGCGGTGGATGTAAGGGTAAGCCAAAAGGCAAGGGAGGTGGACAGGGATTCTCTCTATGCTGGTAGGGATATACTGATAGCACTGAAGTCTGGAGCTCCTCTCTTCAATGCGCTTGTTGGCGTAAGGAAGGATTACGGGGCAACAAGCAAGGAGTTCAAGAAGATAGTGGAGAAAATAGACAGCGGCATTCCTGCTGAAATTGCTCTGCAGCAGGCTTATGAGAACAACAAGGCTCAGTCGTTCAAGAGGATAATACTCCAGATTCTCATGTCCCTCAGGTCGGGTTCTGATATAGCAACGGGGCTTGAGACTGCATTGAATCAAATTTCACAGGAGCAAGTCATAGAGATAAAGAGATACGCGCAGAAGCTCAACCCCATCGCCATGTTCTACATGCTGTTTGCGATAATACTCCCATCACTTGGAGTTGCTATAGGAGTGATACTGAGTTCATTCGTAAACCTCCAGGTGGATTTTGGGGCGCTCACTGTTGTTCTGGTATTCCTGGCTTTGATGCAGTATACATTCTTGACGATAATAAAATCCTCAAGACCAAGCTTTGATATATGAGGTAATCATGATGGTTGACATTTATGGCGTAGTGGGGAGGTTGTTGAAGAGGGAGTGGATCCTCAGAGTGGAGGATATGCTCTCGATGGCCGGCATAGATATATCGCCAGAAACTTTCACCGGCATGGTCATACTTTTCGTGTTTGGGATTCCCATCCCTCTTTTCATTTTTCTTAGCAAGGCTATCCCAGACCTCGCACTTGTAATCTCGCTAGGAATTATGATTCTCGATGGTTTGGTAGTATACGTATTGCTCAGGATGAGGATAGACAACAGGAAGAAGCAGATAGAGGAAGTATTGCCGGATTTCCTGCAGATATGTGCTGCAAATGTTAGGGCAGGCATGTCAATTGAGAGGGCTCTCTGGTTTGCTGCAAGACCGGAGTTTGGCCTACTTTCCGAGGAAATTGCGAATAGCACCAGAAGGACTTTTGGAGGGGAGCCCTTCACGCAGGCTCTGAGAAAGCTTGAAAAGAAATTCGAATCACGACAGCTCGGCAGGACTATCAACCTGCTCATCGAGGAGAGCTCAAGCGGTGGTGAGATAGCTACTTTGCTGGACAAGTGCGCGTGGGATGCGAGGCAGGTTCAGATACTGCACAAGGAGATATCAGAGATGATGCTCATGTACGTCATATTTATAGTTTTCGCATCATGCATAGGGGCCCCTATGCTGTATGGACTTTCCTACCAGCTGATAAATGCAACAAATAAGATATGGGGGGACATTCAGCTGCAGAACCCGCAGGGATTCCCAAAGGTTGGGGTGATGTCGCTGATACAGCCAAGCCCCCCCAGCATATCAACAGATGATTTTTACAAATTCGCCATAATAGCAACAATACTGGTCACATTCTCGGCGTCTTTCATAGTTGCGGTTGTCAACACCGGCTCATGGATAAACGGGTTCAAGTATGCTCCTTTCTTCATTGGGCTTGGGCTGGCAATGTTCTTTGTGGTCACGCTGGTATTCAGCCTGATGTTTGCCTCTCTATTTGCGTAGATTGCAGATGGTTGCTTGTGCTAATCCGTGATGCTGTTGGATTTAGACATCATAGCAGACATCCTAGTGGTCCTACGCACATGTAAGTACCGCTACAATCAGTGCAATGGTAGGTGCCTGTGCATCCGCAATCCAGCAGGCAGTTTGAACAGTCCTCTCCTGCGCTACACATTCCATCTCCACAATAGCTGGAGGATTTGCAATCTGTTGGGCAGCTCATGTAATTTTCACCGAGGTCGCAGTTTCCATCACCGCATGATGGTGTAGGCGCATATCCAATGGCCAGCCTTTCAGCTCCGTATATGGTAAGATGAGTATATGTCCCACTGGAGTTCGCAACGGCTATCTCTTTATCCAGGTAGAAGTGAGACTGTGCAGTACTGCATATAGATATATTCTCGCAGTTGGGCATTCCCTTTATCTTATAGCGAGTTGGGTTTACACTAGTGTTGAAGTAGTAGTAGTCAATTGATGTTTTGGGAGCTGCGAACTGGTCAATTTTTACGAAGGATTCTATCCCATATTGCGAGGGGGTGAACTGCCCATAAAGTCTCATGAGGAAGCTTGGTGCGAATTTTGACTCTCTGTAATACCCATTGAGGTAGAACTCCCTGAGCTTTGTTATATTCTGCAGCTGCTTATATTCTCCGTTGAGCAGCACATAGGTGGAGTTGGGGATGTTGGAGTAGACGGAGTTGTTGAGGCCGAATAGGTAGGGGACTAAGGTGAGCTTGTCTGCACAGTCCACTGCATTCGTAATGCATGCATCATCCTCGAATATCAACCCAACGAACTGGCTTATATTGATGCAGCTGGATGCATTGGCTATAAGCGATGAATTCTTAACGAACAGAATTGCGGATTTATCGAGGTTGGATATCTGCGCACAAGTGGGATTTTCCACTGCTGGTTTTATAACCATTGAATAGATCCAAATATTTCCAATTTTACCGGAGACAATTCTTGTAGCTAATCCTTCAACTGAGGGAGCACCTTTCACTAGTTTATGGTAAACTGTGTTGCTGTTAATTGAATAAGCCGGATCCTCAAACGTGATACTGGGTGGCTGGAAGTCGGCTGGGAATTGTATGTAATATGTGGAGGAATTCCTTCCGGTTTTGAAGCAACTCCGGTTGCAGACGAACTCCCAGTCATTCATGCCGTACAGAAGATCGGTCATATTAACAGTGTACACGGTTCCATTTAACTGCGCGAGGTAGGGTGTTTGACGCATATATAACGTGCACGTTGCATCGGTTATGGGAGCATTGTCGCTCGCATTCCTATAATCTGCGATGAAGGTAACAGAGCTGTTGTAAAAACCTGGGGAGTGCGGGTCTGTGTCTACAGCAAGCGTGACATTGGAAGGCTCGCTTATGTTGTAATCGCTAGGGTCTAATTTCTTGCTATTGTAGCCTGGTTTCCATGCGCTGCAGTTCCATTGATGGGAGCCAGCAGCAAGGTCGCTGGTGTTGTAATAATAAACCTTCAAGGTGTTGTCAAATGTGAGTTCATTGATTTGATGAACTTGGGAGTCGATAGTCACGTTGACAAAAGAATCATTTAGGGGAGTGCCGTATCCATCAGTATAGTTGCATATGAATTTGATGTTTATTCCGAAACATATGCCTCCAACAGAGGATTCGGGCTCAGCCTTTTGAGTTAAGTCCACACACAGCGTCTGATTCCATCCTCTAGAGGAGCAGGCAGCATCCGAGCATTTTCTAGAAGTTTCATCGGAAAGGTTGCTTACCCCATTATTGCAGTATCTACACTCTTTGGAAGTAGCGTTGTAGTAATAGAAATTGTCATTCGTCCCATCGTCACCGCAGCAGCAGGCTTGACCTGGGTTGCCAGCGCATTCTGCTGGAACAACGGAAGTGTTGACATTACTGAACCATACGTCACCATTGCCTTCACAGTCCCCCTGCCTGGCATCCCAGCTTATGTTATATAGAGTGAGATTTAGAGTCTCTCCCCCACCAGACCTGCACTGCGGGTCTGTTCTGCAGGTTAAAGGTCCTGTGCAATCGGTACTGTTGAGACCGGGGCTCTGGATAGTTGCATCAAAGGCGTTATAGCCTGAATTATGCACGAATTGAATTGTTGCATTCCAGTCTCCCTCAACCGAGTAATTTTTGGGGAATGTGTAGTTGCAGGAGAAGTTGGACATGTTTGCTGATGATGTGATATTATTGTAGTTATAAGGTGAAATACCACCACAGGTGAGAGGGGTGTCAGTTCCAGTCCGTATATAGTTTATAAATGTGCATACCATGGGAGCATTGTTAACAACTATTCCCTGAGTATTTCTTATTGTGACTGTTGCTGATGTGTTGAAGCAACTTGTACAGAGTGCTGGTGGCGTGACAGTGAATGTCTTCATGTCCGTTTGATTTATGTTTTTTGCTGTGTCATTTGCTGCGAAAATGTATCCCACTGTTTTACCCACGCAGGAATCGGGAATTGTTTTGGTAGTATTCGTCCAGTTAGCTGCCTGAAAATCGGCAGGAGTATCGGAAGACCAATTATCACAGTTTGCTCCAGAAGCATTCCAAGAGAACCAGTATTTGCTCAAGTTTATATTATCGTTCCACTGCGAGAAGAAATTTACTGATGCTCCTGGCAATGGGTTATTATTGCTTGCTCCAACGCTTGAGGGGTAGAAAGTTGGCGGAGTTGAATCAATCCTCAGTGTCCAGTTGCCTGTCATGTTGCAGGAGCCTGCGGAGTTGCAGCATTCTACCGCCCACTTCAATTGCGAATAATCCCGCGAGTAAGTGTAGGTTATGTTGTTTACTGTGTTGTTTATGATTTGGCTCCCGTTTGTTTTCAGCCTCGCCCACGCTCCAGTTGAATTATCCCAGATGGAGCAGTTACTTATGGGTGATTCATACCCCGTCGGGGTGTAAGTGAAGTTTATTGTTCTGGAGGCGTTTATAGAACCATCTGGCGGACCATTCTGCGTTATTCCCATTCCGTATGTTACGTTCAAGTAAGCATAATCTGCATATATCGTCAGGGTATGCCCTGACTTTACTTGGCTGCCCATCACTGCGAACTGAACCCACGTCCCTGTGGAGTTATAAACATAGGATTTGTTTGCTGGAGTAAAAGTTATGCAGTACGGGTTTTCTGAGTTGTAGGGCAGCGACTGCCAGGGAGTCCAGGCAGCAGTATTGGAATTATACCATGCCAGAGTTGAGGAGTTAGCGCCACCGGTTGTGTTGTATTTCCCTTCCCAGCAGAGCTTCAGCTCGGTTATACCGCTCCAGAGATATGAACTTAGATTGAAGGTGTACCTCTGAAATGCGTATCTAAGGTAAGTTGAAGTGGATTCACAACCATTTGCGTCATTGCCGTCTGAATCATAGTAGCCTGAGTTGCAGATGTAGGAGCAGGAACCGCTTATAGTGCAAGTTCCATCTATATTACCACTAGTTGATGGGCAGTAACCACCAGAGCATACACACTGCGCCGGCCATGTCGCACCTGCTGTGCAGGTATTGGAAGTGTTGGTGGCATTGCCTGCGGTGGGGCATGCAAAATTACAGGTTGAATGGCGACAGCTGCCATCGCCAATGCATTCTACATACTTCGTACATGTAGCAGTTCCTGTTGAGGTGCAGGCTATACCTATTGGCTCCCGAGCTGTAGATGTTGCATAGGTGTTATCTGATGTGTTTATGTAGCTGTATGAGTTGGGGAGGAAGGTAATTGTTACATTGTCCGGTGAGGAATTCGTTGTACCGTCTACGGGAGTTGTGTATGCCTTATTTGTTGAATTATTAGGGAGTAGCGTATATGTGGAGTGAACCAAATTCGAAAGCGCAAGTATAAGAATACATATTGCAAACAATTTCGGTTTCACATCAACCACCATAAGTATAATTGGTTATTGGTATTGTTACAAGTATCGGGACAACTTCCCTCCTGAACACAGTGTCCAGCGCTTTGTCGGTTACATTGAAGCGCAGTGTATAGCCTATATTGACATTCCATGGGTCGGACTGGTACACCCCAATATTGTCCCTCGCTATGCTGACATTGAAGTTCGCCCTATTCGCGAGCAGTTTTATCTGGTCATCCCATTTCCTCAGTATGCTGTTTCCCATCTGGTCGGGAGTTGAGAGATTTACCTGCTTGCCATCACGCTTTGTGTAGTTTTCCAGTCCCCCAATTGTCCCGTTATACATGAGCTCATATATGCAGGACCGCTCGAGACAATTTGAGTTATTTAAGTACTTCGTGTCATTATTGAAAGCCACATACGTAGTTGCAGCCTTGATGGCATTAAACGCAGCAAGCTGGCTCATCCTCTTCGCATCCTCTGAGAGCATTGTGGAGAATTCGTTCATTTTCTGTATCCTTATTGAAACGACAATCTGCTCCTCATTGGTTTCTTGGATGCGCGTCCAAGCTGTGATGGATACCAGTACTAGGAAGAAGAATATAAAAACAAGCAATGTGAAGAAGAACCCCTTATCCATGACCCGCCTCAGTTCCAAAGCCTCAATTCAACCTCTATGGGGCGTTGGAAATAATGCACCACGCTCCCACTCTGGAATACTCCGGATATATATCTGCTATCTCGTATTAAAACCCTTCGGTATAACGTCTGGTTGCAGTCGTTTGTGTAGATGGAATCCCAGCTAGAGCTATTGCCATTGCAGTCATGCCCCCCAGTGTCGAAGGGTTTCACAGTCATCTCGAAACCGTAATTCCCAGGTATTGCTGCATCAAGGAACTCCTTCGCAAGAGCCTTAGCGCAATCCTTTTTATTCATAAGCCAGAAGGTCGCGATGTAGTCTAATACTGGCATATTCTCATCCCAGATGGAGCAGTTACCAAAAGAATACAGATTTCCATCATTTGCTCCGATGTAGATTCTTCCATTAACAACTGCAGGAGAGGAGTAGAAGGAGGAGTTTATATCATATTCCCATATGCTGCTCATATTATTCTTGTAGAGGAGCATCAACTCCCCCTTGGATGTTGCCACCAGTATGGTATCGTTCAGAATAACCGGTGAGGAGTATACAGTGGAGGACAGTGGAGTGCAGTTGAGCAGTGCACCGCCACCCATGAAATTGACCCTGCATATTCCCATCGTGTAGCCAACGTATATTGCAGTAGCATTATCAAAAACTGGGGATGAGGTAAAAATGTAGCCACTCAGCGTAGCGTTTCCTATCTCTTTCCCATCTGTGGCATTCACTGCATAGAATTTGTTTCCGTTAGCGAAGTAAACAACTCCTCCAGCAATTACGGGCGAGGGGTCCAGGAAATACTCAGAGGGGGTGGGTATGCCGTATCTCCAGAGCTCCTTGCCTGAATCCTCATCAACTCCGTAGAGGTAGGAATCGTTGGAGAAGAATATTACCCTCCCATTATAGACCACTGGGGAGGAGCTTATATTCCCCTGCGTGTCAAAACGCCATGTGAGATTCCCTGAACTCTCGTCAAATGCATAAAGCGAATTGTCCGTCGAGCCTACAAATACCTTTCCATTATGGACAACTGGCGAGGAGAGAATCTTATTCGAAAACGAGAAGTTCCAAGCAATATTGCCAGTCTCATCAAGTGAGAAGAAATCGTTATTGACTGACCCGATGAATATCTTGCCATTGATGATTGTTGGGGAGGAATCCGCGGGGATGGGCTTGTACCAGATTATGCGCCCACTGTTCTCATCGAATAGATACGTGCCATTGCGGGATGAAATTACGAGTCTTCCGTTGTATATGGCTGGGGAGGAGTAGACTGGAGTGTCAGCAGGGCCGAGTGCAGCTGTCCACCAGATGGAGCTGGAGTTGGGGTAGGCTGATGGTATGGATACATTATGCTGCAGCGTCCTGCGGAACATCGACCAAACAGTTTCCGAGTTATTTTTTACATACAGAAGATGATTGGAGTATGGATAAAGCGGATTGGCACCAACATCCTTGAGCTTCAGATTGCCCAGCACAATCAATGTGTCTCTTGCGATTGTTTGAAACTGCTGCAAGTATGTCCTGGGGGTGTAATTGATGAGGAGAAGGATTGAGAGCATTATTGTTATCAGGTAGAAGGCAATTATCGCATCTGCAGTGAAGATGAATGCCTTGCGGGCTCTCATGTTATGAGTATTAGTTTGAGGGGGTATAAAATGTTTCTGTATAAAGTGCAGGGGGTGCAAGGCAAGGGTGAAGCTTGAGTCTGACGCCCCGAGCGTTCGTCTTGACTCCTGCTTTAGTTAATAAATTCCCCGCTCTTGGGTTTCCTTACTAACAAACTCTTACTCTAGAATCATATAATTATAAATCTTACTCTAGAATCAATTATAAAAGACATAAATCAATGTCAGAACAGGCACAGTTGCAGGAGGACCTGCGAATAGACCAGTAAAACAATATAAAGTACGCGTAGTTGGGGAAGACATTGAAGTAATTGAATAATTTTATAAGCTATGCGCTTCAAAAGTAATATGGAGTGATGGTGATCTAATGAAAGGAAAAGTAAAGATGTTTAACACCGCGCGTGGTTTTGGATTTATCACGGGCGACGACGGCAAGGATGTTTACGTGAACGTCTCGGAGATTCAAGGCGGTGCCGTGCTCGCAGTCGGCGATGCTGTAGAGTACGATGTTGAATCAGGCGAACGCGGGCCGCGTGCAAAGAACGTAAAAAAAGTCTAAAAGCGTTTGCGAAATCGTAGAATGCCGTTTCTAAGATTCATCCTCCCTAGCCTCGCGCAAAAACGTTAGAAAAATAGGATACTAGTATGATACTAGATGCAGGGGGTGCAAGGCAAGACTCATTCTAGAGTCTGACTAAGTCGCTCGGCTGCCAAATTCCGGCTCACTTGAACATGAGTAGATACTTCTTTTCGTACTCCTTATGGTCACCGATAAAGAAAACCGTTCTTGTTTTTGTGCTTTTGTCAATCAGGTATAGTGCACGGTAGTCGCCAATCTCAAGAATCCAAACGTCACCGTGTTTCTTGAGTGTCCTTGCGGGGCGCAGTGTGCTTAACCTTTCCAACTTCTTTTTTACCCTCTCACGCATCGGCTTGTCAAGCCTGTTTAGACTTATGAGTGCTTCATCAGTAAGAAGGACATCGTATTTTTCGTCTTCGGAAGGCATCAGATCAACTCATATACCCTCAATTCTATGCAGTTTTGCCCTACCAGTTTTCAGCTTGCGTAATGCCGGCTCTGCGTCCTTGTACATCATCTCCTCAATAATTTCCTCTTTGGTCTTGACAACTCCATACTTTGCCGCAAGCTCCATCGCGCCAACCCTGAAGATATCTGCCTTGGACTTAAAGACTCCAAGTTGCAGCAGTCTGTCGACTGCCTCCTCAACGCTTCCTTCGTATTGCAACATTGTGGATTTCATAAACATTCACCTCGAGTATATATACAGTAATTGTATATATAAACCTTTCTTTACCTGACTGGTTTACTGTATCGCTCCTCAATTGAAAATAGTGCAAGGCAAGGGTGATGCTAGGGTCTGAGGTTAATATATATTTTTAACCGAGTATAGGTATATCATGGCGAGAAAGCAGATAAAACTCAAGAGGACTCTCAACTTGCTTGACGCAGTGTCAATAGGCTTAGGCGCAATTATTGGAGCAGGAATATACGTTGTCGTGGGTATAGCCGCCGGGGCTGCAGGGCCGGGAGTGATGCTCTCTGTCATCCTCGCTGGCATCATTGCTTTGTTCACTGCTCTGAGCTTCGCAGCGCTCAGTTCCACAATAACGAAAGGGGGAGGGGCATATGAATATGTACATGAATTGATTTCGCCTTCCCTGGGTTTTTTCACTGGCTGGTTTTGGGTTTTCGGGCAGATTGTTGCAGGAGCAGCCGTGAGCCTTGGGTTTGCGACATACATGGCGGTGTTAATCCCGCTGCCAGTGAAGTTTGTTGCAGCGGGCGGTTGCCTGCTTTTCATGTTTCTCAACCTGATTGGCGTGAAGCAGTCCAGCCTCGTGAATGATGCACTGGTTGCATCAAAGATACTGGTGCTCTGCATCTTTGTGGCAGTTGGAGCTTTGTATATAAAATTCTCGAATTTTACACCGCTTATGCCTAACGGGTTTTCCGGAGTGGTGAGCGGAGCTGCCCTCATATTCTTCGCCTTCCTTGGTTATGGGAGGATAACTACGATTTCTGAGGAGGTGAAAAACCCTGAAAGGGTGATGCCGCTCTCAATCCTGCTCGCACTCGGCATATCCAGCATTCTTTACCTGCTTGTGGGTTTCACTGCGGTGGGCGTTGTTGGTTCCAGTGCGCTTTCTTCCTCAGGCTCGCCTCTTGCCGTTGCAATGGGGGCAACTGGGAACGGGCTGGCGGTGCTGGTTGTATCCATTGGTGGGATTCTGGCAACGGCGAGCGTGCTTCTCACAACTGTGCTCGGTGTTTCAAGGGTGTCTTTCTCAATGGCAAGAAATAAGCAGATTCCAGAATTCATAAATGCAATTCACCCAAAATTCATGACTCCTTACATTTCGGTACTTCTCACTGGATTTCTTATGGCTGCGCTTGCCTTTTTTGGGGATTTGAAGCAGGTTGTCTCGCTTGCCAGCTTCGCCGTGATATCAACGCATATACTTGTCAACTATGCTGCATTGAAGGTGAGGAACAAGTGCAACTTCAAAATACCATTCTGCCCCATTCCGCCTCTGCTCGGGATGGTAAGCTGCGCAGCCCTGACGCTCTTTCTTCTGCCTGATGTATGGGTGATGGCATCATTGGTGCTGCTTGCAGGAGTTGTCTTCTACTCCATAGAAAATAGAGTAAAATCTTAGTGAATAATCCGGAGCACAAAACCCAAAAAATTTTTACTTCGTAAAATCAGTCAACTCAGATACTCCAACAGATCTCTCATATCCTTGTCAATCAATATACGTGCTTTTTCTTTTACTTTGCTTGCTGCATTGAATGCAACACCGAGCCCTGCAATGTCCATGGCATGCGCGTCATTCTTTCCATCTCCGACTATGATGCATTCTCGCAGGGATACGCCAAACTTTCTCGCTATTCGTTCTACTCCCACTTTTTTGCATAATGAGAAATCGCATTCTGAGCAATTTGGCTGATTCTTGATAATCACGCCAGTCAGTCTCCCATTTTTCACCTCTAGAATATTCCCTAGGGAATAATCGGCCCTGATTCTCTTTCCGGTAACATTGCACGCAATCTGGTAGCTATCGCTCAGAATTGCAATCTTAAACCCTCTCTGTTTAAGCTTCTTTACAGTTTCTTTGACTCCATTATTGAGGCTGATTTTGGACGCTGTTTTCTCTATGTCATCAACTCTCAACCCTTTGAGAAAACGGGCTAGGAATTCGCTCAACTCCCTCTCGCTCATCTTCCCACTGGCGCACCTCTCTCTAGCCTTGCGGAGTTCCTTTGCGAAGCCGTACTCTCTTGCAAGTGCGTCAATGACTCTTCCCTCCAGCAGAACGCCGTCCATATCGAATATGACTACTCTGCTTTTCTTTGTGTCTGGGGTAGTGATGCTCAGCCAGCTTTTCAGCCTATCAAAAACATTTCCTATACCCCCAAAAAAGAGCCTTCCCTGGCCAACGCTCCTTGCCATAATAGTTCCAGCAACCTCCTGCGACATCTCTGATAGCGCCCCTTCTTGCTTCATCCTGTGGGAGATATAACCCAAATCCACCTCCCGTACCTTAACTCCCCCAGGCAGGTCCAGCAATATCCCGACATCCACTCCCCAGTCCGTCTCGAGTCTTATTTTTTCCAATAGCTCCCTTCTGCCTGCAATCTGCCCGCTGAGAGGTTGTTTCATCTTAACTTCTGGGAAGAACACGGTTATGAGCGGTTTTGCAACCATCTCGGTAACCCGGCCTGCATTTCTTGTGAAGCTGCCTTTTACGAAGTCCGCCTCTCCTTTGAGAATTGGCGAAACCATCCTGTCGACAAATTCTGTTTTGAAGTTGTTTATGTCCGCATCGAAAAAAACCAGCACATCTCCTCTAGCGTTTTCGATTCCCACCTGCATCGTTGTGCCCTTTCCAGTAGGAAGGCGTTCATCCTGCCTCACAACCCTCGCCCCTGCGCGCAGAGCGACCTCCGCGGTCTTATCGCTGGAGCATGCGTCAACCACCAGCACTTCATCAACTAGCTTGGATTTTTTTACTTCTCGCACTATCTTACCGACTGTTTTCTCCTCATTAAGAGCCGGGAGTATAACGCTAACCTGCAGGGCATCACCTAAAAATTAATAACCCTGCGCCATATAATAACTTCGGTGTTTGGGATGAGCGCTATTTTACAAAACGTAGGTGTGGACATCTTGCTTATAGCAAAAATAATAGTCGTGGCTTTGGTGGGCTACTTTGGAGGAATGTTTTTAGAGAGGATCGCCAGGCAGACAATAAGCAAAACCGTCCGATTAGGGTTTTCCAAGTCTACCGGGGTGAAGAAAGCTGCGATATTCAGCGGCATCGAGATAGGAGTCGGTGAAATAATTGGCAAATCGATAAAATACTCCGTATTCCTGCTTGCGATTATACTGATCTTTGACTTCCTGGGAATTGCAATCGCAAGAGACATGCTGCTTAGCGTATTTAACTACATGAACAACATTACGGCTGCATTACTGATTCTGATTATAGGTGCGATGGTAGCGGAAATATTCAGCAGCATGATAAGATTCTCCCTGAGCAGCTCTCATTTCGACGAGCTCTTCAACGAGGCTGGGAGGGAATTCGCGCCATCCTACTTCATCTCGTTTGTTTTCAAGTACCTCGTATACCTCATATCGATAACAATAGCCCTGACCCAGCTGGGATTCCAGACAATGCTTCTTACAATCATCGTAGGCGGCGTTATAATAATCATGACTCTGTTCATCTTTGCCTTAATCTGGTTCGGCCTTAAGGATATGGCTCCTAACATACTGTCGGGCATATTCATAAGAAGTTCAGGGTTCGTCAAGCTTGGGGAAAACGTGGAAATTGATTCGTTCAGAGGGAAAGTCAGGAGAGTGGGTTTGCTTGCAACAGAAATAAAGGGAAAAAACGGGGTATTGAAAATTCAGAACTCGCAGATTGTTAAGAAAATGAAGATTGAAGAACGGTGAAGAGTTTGATTGCGGATACGATTACCCTACTTGTATCGTTATTAATCTTGGCGAAATGCTCTCATTTAGTAGTTGACAATGTATTAAAACTTGCAAAATTTTTCAGAATCGGCGAGATGACAGTTGGCTTCGTGCTTCTCTCCGTCTCAACATCCCTTCCGGAACTTGCCGTTGCAGTGGTCTCTACACCTGCAGGCCAGGGCTCCATCTCAATAGGCAACGTGATAGGTTCGAACATAGCGGATATTCTGGTTGTCATCGGAGCCTGCGCAATGATTGCGACAATAAGGATAAAGAAGGATGAAACTCTGGAGCTCATCCGCCTGCTTTTCATAACATCGATGATTCCACTCATTTTACTACTCAGGAATGAATTCGGCTGGGTTGAGGGGCTGATACTGCTTTCCATATTCGCAGGTTATACCTATTACCTTTTTAAGAAAGAGGTGAACCTTGGCATAACCGAGGAAGTTTCCAAAAAGAATGCTTTATACGCCTTCCTCTACTTCGTTGTAGGAATTATGGGGGTGCTGGTGAGCTCAAGGTTCACCGTTGATTCCGCAGTCAGAATTGCCGATACATTCTCTCTGAGTAAATCTTTCATTGGGGCTACGATAATTGCACTCGGCACTTCAGTGCCTGAGCTTGCCATAGACACGGCTGCCGTAAGAAAGGGCAACATAAAGCTTGCGCTTGGTGATGCCATAGGGAGCTGCATGACGAATCTCACTCTTGTTTTGGGAGTTACGGGCCTGCTCTCGCAATCGACATTCAACATAACGGTTGTTTCAAGCCTGATAATTTTCCTGCTCATAACCAACCTGCTCTTCTGGTATTTCCTTGAGACAAAGAGGAAGCTAAACCGAAAGGAGGGCATGGTGTTCCTTCTATTCTACATGATTTTCCTGATTACTGAGTTCGGCTTGCAGATATCATTGAGATAACAATTTTATACAAAGTTCTTAAGGCAACCTAAAGCAAAATACGTGTTGTCCAGCGTGGAGATTCCCTGGTAGATTGACCTCCTGAACCCCCCGTCCGTGTTCTGGCAGGAGGAGAGGAACCATTCTGTTTCCGTTGGGTGTTTCGGTTTTATCCCAAGAAGCTCTGCGCATTCCAGCCCGAAGTGAATGTCTTCAATGTAAGGAGGAGTTATGCCAGGTATTGAGGTGAAGCCGCCTTCCTTATGCTGGCATCCCTCAACAAATTTCCTCGTCTTCTCAAGCTTTCCCAAATTGTAGCCTGCTGCATGCAGGCAGGAGAGCGCGTAGAAGGTGGAGATTATGTCCGATGCGCCTGCCCCGAATCCCCCATGCTTCCCCTCAGGGAGAATCCACTCAATCTCCTTCATGCTGATTTTCCTCCCGAGAGTTTTCAGAATCTCGACTGCGCAGTAAAAGAATTTGTAGGGAGAGGAGGAAGTGTCGTATTCAGCAGAAACGAAGCCGGAGAATACCTCATCGCTCACAGACCTCTTGCCCTTCAGATACTTCTCCAGCCAGTCCAGGAAGTGCAGCTTTCTCGGCTTGTTCCCGAGAATTTCAAGAGATTTCACAACATAGAAGGCAGATGTCATGCTGCCGAAGCTCCCATCTTCGTTTTGAAGACCGAGCAGGTACTCCTCTGTTTTATGCGGGTGAGGGATGCTCTCGCCAAGCATCCGCAGTATTGAGAGAGCGTAGAATGTGTCAGACGAGCTTGAGGGAAACTCAGAACCGTAGTGTGGAGGCGAGAAGCCGTACCCTCCGTCATCGTTCCTCCTCTTCAGGACGAATTTTATTATTTTGTTTTTATCCACTAGGCTGTTCATGAGAACACCTGGAATGTTGTTCCATCCTAGATTGAAACCAGCCAGCCATCCTTGTCCAGCTTGAACCTGTGCGCCGGGTTTTTCGTGCAGATGAATTCACCGGACTTCTCCTCCCTCAGCACGCTTGTTATTGAGCTCTCCATGTTGCACTTGGGACAAACTCTCCCCATCATCTCACCCTCTTCCTTAGAAGTAGAAGCTATCAGCCATTGGAGGCGGTTCGGCTTAAAGCCAGGCTAGCTCCATAGCCCGTATTATATTCGAAGAGAGATTATAAAAACCTATTTTCTTACCGCATCCACTCCTGGAACTCGTGGTCTATCATTTCAGCCAGTTCTGCCAAGCCGACTTTTGCTTTCTCAAGCTTTTCCAACGCCTCGCTTATAGAATATTTTTCCAAAAGCTCTTGCGACTGGACTAGCTCTCGCTTGCTTGAGTGAATAAACTCCGCAATCTTGATTAATTCGATTTCTGATAGTTTATGTTCTTTCCCCCTGCCCTCTGCGTGATATGAGATTCCTTCCAAAAGCCTCATGCAACGTGCATCCAAGGCAAAGAGAAGATTTCTGAAGTAAGTCTGTTTTCTAAGTTTAGCATGTGTAGTCTCACTCTGTTTTATAAGGGAGGAAACTACTCCTACCACATCCAGTATGTTCAACAGTGCCGCAAGCCGAATGCGCATTGAATACAGGCGCAGTGCCTCGTTCTTCCGCATGCCAAACTCATTCTCCCAGAATAAAGAAGAGCGAAATGTAAACTAAGAGGAGCAGTATCAACGCTAAGGAAACTGCATTTTTTAAGCTGATTTCTATCCTCTTTTCCCTCTCCATCATTGGGAAATGCATATAGGTTCCAAGAAATATCATGATGCCGAAAACCAAGGCGAACATGAGTGCAACTGGCAATGTTACGAACAAATTCGACTTCATGCAACCACTCTGCCCATCGGTCGGTCCATAAAACCATCTTTCAATCTTGTTTTCTTGAAGTTAAATCCTCCTTTATTCTCTTGTGCAGATGCTCCTTCAGCCATTTTTTTATCTCTGGATGCAAGAGAAGTCTTTTGGCATGCTCCGCGAGCTTTGCAGCCTCTTCTATCTCCTTGTCGTGATGCGAAATTTCCTCAATCTTTTCAAGGCGCACTGCACCCCATCTCTCAGAGTTGATTAGCTCCCTTTTCTGGAACAGATTGTACGCATGCTTGACTCCTGCAAGGCTTAGGAAATCATCGTTGTATCCTCCGGGTGACATCATTCCGCTAAAATACCAGCTCTCGCTGTGGGGGGCGATGCTGAAATAAATTCCACCCTCCTTCGTATTAACCTGCACGGCGAACGGATGCTTCTCACCTCTGTCAACTTTAAACAGAAATCCTTCATTATTGTAGACCGCCTCCCACTTCACCTCCCTTTTCTTGATGAAGCCTCTCGTGCTGCAGCACTTCACGTTAACCTTGCCATCGCAGCTAACGCTGATGCTGTAGTGTCCTGCCTTCAGCGAAGCCTCACCATTTTTGCTCAAAACCTCAACCGAATATCCAGCAAAGCTTGTTTCCTTGTCCGATTTCTTCAGCATTGCACCACCGTCTTTTTCATCTATTTCACCAACTACATGCCTTAATTTTCATCTAATGAACTTGTCCAAAGCAAGGTTAAGGTGCCGATAATTCCCACGACAGCTGAAAATGCAAAGCCGGAAGCAAATCCAAAAACGGACCAAAGGGAACTTACTATGATGCTCGACGCGAAATCACCAATGCCGTTTGCCGTTGAGAGCACCCCATAACCCAGCCCTCTTTTATTGTCATCCAGCAGTTCTCCAACAACCGCGCCCTCCAGCGAATCCTCGGCGGCTATAAATGCGCCAGCAAGCGCGAAGAGTATGCCGTAAACGAGTAAGTCCACAGGCGCGAATATGAAACCCATTAATGTGATCACTGCCACGCCATAGCCTAAGGCAAGCATCTTCCTTCGACCAAACCGGTCTCCAAGAGAGCCGAAAGGGTAGGATAACAGTGCGTAAGACACGTTTCTTATCAGGTAGAGCATGGCTC